>ENA-OZGC01000068-OZGC01000068.1-human-gut-metagenome-genome-assembly--contig:-NODE-68-length-83839-cov-12.202580_pt1 | contig 83839 bp, 80 predicted proteins | sample MGYA00245109_ERZ653643 | MGnify/ENA primary metagenome ERZ653643 (study PRJEB26926, sample SAMN06165107) | human gut metagenome | biome: ENVO:00009003; feature: ENVO:2100002; material: ENVO:00002003... | reverse complement strand
ACGAGATGCAGCGTAGTCTCGTGGGCTCGGAGATGTGTATAAGAGACAGAGCATAATGAGATTATCGCCGGACACGCACGTTTGGCTGCCGCCCGTCTTGCCCACTTACCGCAAGTTCCCGTGATCCGTTTGGGACATTTGTCAGCCTCCCAGAAAAAGGCCTATCGTATTGCTGATAATAAACTGGCCGAATTGGGAACATGGAGCGTAGAGAACTTACAGTTAGAATTTCAAGAACTGGAAAAGTTAGATTTGGATTTCTCTTTGGGAATAACCGGCTTTGATATGGGAGATATTGATCTAATTTTAGAGGGCAAAGAAGCAAAAGCCGATCCTAAGGCTAATAATATCCCGTTTATTCCAGATAATGAGGTCGTTACCCGAGAGGGAGACATATGGATTTTAGGGGAACACCGCATTATCTGCGGAAATTCTTTACAAAAGGAAACTTTAAGCCAGCTTATGGAAGATAAGAAGGCCGATATGGTGTTTACGGATCCGCCCTATAACGTAAAAATAAACGGCCATGTCTGTGGAGCGGGCAATGTACAGCATAAAGAGTTTAAATTCGCTTCCGGCGAGATGACGGTTGAGGAGTTTACTCAATTTTTAAAAACATCGTTTGAACTGTTGTGTATGTTCAGCAAAGACGGTTCCTTGCATTATATCTGCATGGATTGGCGGCACATCAAAGAGATTATGACGGCGGCGGAAGTATATGACCAGTTTAAAAATCTTTGTGTATGGCGGAAAGATAATGCAGGAATGGGCTCGTTCTATCGCTCTCAGCACGAACTGATTTTTATGTTCAAGCATGGGAAAGAGCCCCATATCAATAATGTGGAACTGGGAATACACGGCCGGTATCGTACTAACGTATGGAATTATGCGGGCGTGAATACGCCCAGCGCGGAAAATGCCGAAAAGCGGGCAATGCACCCGACGGTTAAGCCAGTGGAGCTAATTAAAGACGCTATTTTGGACGCGTCCAATCGGGGCGGTGTTGTATTGGATACTTTTTTAGGTTCAGGAAGTACGCTAATAGCGGCGGAAAAGGCCGGCCGGATATGTTATGGGGTGGAATTGGAACCCAAATACGTGGATACGGCTATCCGACGGTATGAAAGTTTGGGAGAAAAATACATTGCCATACATGCCGCCAGTGGTAAGACTTATCAAGAATTATTATCCGCTAAGCGAACGGAAGGAGGCAAGCATGACTAATGAATACGAAGTAGGATACGGGAAACCGCCAAAAAAACATCAGTTTAAGCCGGGGTACAGCGGTAATAAAAAGGGTCGCCCGAAGGGCCGGAAAAATATCCATACTATTGTTGAAAACTTGATGAATGAAAAAATCAAAATCACAATTAATGGCAGAACTAAAAAGGTTTCTTGTATAGAGGCAACGATTCGTCAAGTTTCGCTTGCTGCGCTAAAAGGGGATATTAAAGCGCAAAGAATCTTGTTTGATCTGATTTCCAAATACACGGTGCGACAAGAAGATTTGTTGCAAGGAAATGAGGAAATGCAACAAGAGGATATACAGTTATTAAATGAAATGATGAAACAATATGCGCGCGGAGAAGAAATAGATGAAAGCCGTGCCTAAGCACCAATGGTTTCATGCACTCTTACGGAAAGACTTTAAAGCCTTTGTCTGTAAAGTATTTGCCGAGGTTAGTCCGCAATCTCTTTATCTAGATAACTGGCATATAGACGTTATCTGCGCGGAATTGGAACGGATGATAAAGGAGGAAAATACCCGTCTGATTATTAATATTCCGCCAAGGTATATGAAGTCCATTATTTGCTCGGTGGCATTTCCTGCGTTTATTTTGGGGCATTTCCCCCAGGAAGCCATTGTTTGCGTCAGTTATGCCGAGGAGTTGGCAAAAAAACTAGCGGCCGATTGCCGCCGGGTGATGGAATCTTCGTGGTATCGGCGAATATTTTCCAATACCCGTTTGGCAGCCACCCGTCGTGAGATAATGGATTTTGAAACGACACGCGGCGGCGGGCGTTATGCCGCTACGGTAGGTGGTACATTAACGGGTCGTGGCGGTAATTGGATTATTATTGATGATCCGATTAAGCCCGCAGACGCCAATTCCGACTTAATCCGAAATAAAGTCAATGACTGGTACGGAAGCACTCTTTATAGCCGGTTAAATGATAAGAAAAGCGGGAAAATTCTGCTGATTATGCAGCGCACGCACGAGCAAGATTTGACGGGATATTTAGTAGAAAGCAAAGTAGGCTTTAAGCATATTGTTATGCCTTTGGTCGCATTGCAAGAGGAACAGTGGGCTTGGAAACGAGATTTAGACGGCAATGCCCGCTCTTTCCATTATGACCGTCATATTGGTGAACCGCTTCACCCAAAACGAGAGGGGCTGGCGGAAATAGAGCGTATGAAACAGTCTATGGGCAGTGCAGCGTTTGCCAGCCAATGTCAGCAAGATCCTCTGGCACTAGGAAGAAATATTGTTAAATGGCACTGGTTTAAGCGATATAGTTGGGAGGAGTTGAAGAAAGGTGTTTATAGTGGGGAGTTTTCCATCTTGCAAATGATGTTTAGTTGGGACTTAGCCATTAAACGCGGTAAAGAAAATGATTACAGCGTGTGTATTTGTGCTTTACGTACTGATAAGGGCTGGTATATTTTAGACGTTAAACGATGGAAACTGGAACTGCCGGAACTGGTAAAAACGGGGTATGCCTATATGGAGGAAAAGCGCACTCTGTTTCAAGGACTTCGGTATGGTTTGTCGTTTAAAATACTGGTGGAAGAAGCTGGCTGCGGAATCGGATTCTTGCAGGAAATGCAGCGTCGGTATTTTCGCTCGGCGATAATGCCCGTTAGACCTGCGGAAGACAAGGAAACCCGTCTTCAAAATGTGACTCCTGCTTTAGAGGCGGGCCGCTGTTTTCTCCCCAAGGACGGCGCCGTATGGGAAGCTGATTTTAAGCATGAAATCCTCGGTTTCCCTAATACCAAGCATGATGATCAAGTAGATGCTTTGTCCCAATTGCTCTCGTATTGGAAACCCAAGACGTTTGATTTTATCTAGTTGACTTCCTGCCCGACAGTAATGCGTACTGTAACTGTCGGGCGGAAGCCTAAGGAGGATGTATGAATAAACTGGAAATGTTAACGCAAAGTCTGCAAATTTTAACAGAGTTATCCGCGGATATGCAACAGCAAATTGCCAATGCCCAAGAAGGGGTAAGTGAAAAATCCGCCAATTTGATTATGGGCAGTTTGGCCGGTATAGAGGACACGGCTTCGCACATCAAAAACATTTACGAGGCGATGATGTTTATGCATCAGCGGTAAATCCATTTTATAACGAGTTTAACAGTTACGGAGGTGTATTGCCAACCGGGGGAACAGGATAATTCCCGTGGAATTGACTTTTTACCATAAAATACTTATACTAATTATATAGTATAAGTGTCGTGTTTTTGCATATTGGAGCCATATATGTATAGAAGAAAAAGTTTGATATCTAAAATATATAAAAAAGTCCAAAACTCAAAAGACTTTGCTTTTGTGTTAGCGGATTTTTATGGCTTCAATTCCGATCCGGATCAGGTTTTGCGTGCTTTGCGCAGGCTTACACAAGACAAGGTATTGCTTCGTATTGGGAAAGGGTTGTATGCAAAAGCCAAAAAATCCGCTTTTTCAGATACATATGTCCCTGCTGGGGGCCTTTTGGCCGCGGGAAGACAGGCTTTACAAAAAATCGGGGTTAAAACGCTGTCTACTGCTGCCGAGCGCGCTTATAATGCAGGAATAAGCACGCAAGTTCCTACGGGGCGTGTCGTGGGAGTTGCGGGCCGCGTAAGCCGAAAGATTGGATACAATGGGGTAAATTTGTCTTATGAGCGAGTTTAAAAGTATTCTGATAGAAAAGTTACAAGCCCTATCTGAAGAATTGGCGATAGATCCTGCTTTTTTGGAAAAAGATTGGTATGCTACGCACGCTTTACAGCTTTTGCAAGAGACCACAGATACAACTTTTGAGTGCATTTTTTCGGGCGGAACTTGTTTATCTAAAGCATATCATCTAATAAAACGTTTTTCGGAAGATTTGGATTTTAGAGTGCAAGGCGCGGGAATTTCTTCGCGTTTGGCGCGCCGGGAATTTGTGACGCGCCTGGTGAAAACGTTGGAAAAGTCTAAATTGTTTTCCTGTATAGATGTAAAGAAAGAAGATCAAAGCCGGCGGGTGGTTTTGAGTTTAACGTATTCTCACGGTTTTTTGATGAATCAATCGCTGCGGCCTCATTTAAAACTGGAGTTGGTTTTCCGTCCAGTTCTTTTTCCCATCCAAAAGAAAGGTGTCAACAGTTTGTTGGGCTGTTATTCAAGCGATTTTTCCAATGAATTTCCGATTTCGTGTATTAGCCCCATAGAAACAGCAGCTGAGAAGTGCAGCGCTCTTTTGTGGCGTACTGTGTATACAGATACTAAGGATTTTGATCCCACCCTAATGCGGCATTTGTATGATTTAGCCGCTTTAAAAAATATATTGGTAGAAAATAATACTGTATTTAAGACTCTTTTGGCCAAAATTTATGCAGAAGATGGGAAAAAGTGGAAAGGCAAATATACTTTTGCGTCTTTGTCGGAAGTAATAGAAAATTTTGAAAAATTGATGACTACGCAAGCTCAATTTCAAAAGGCGTATGAACAGTTTGTACAAAATATGTGTTATGACTCTTTTGCCGAGGAGTTAAGCTTTAAACAAGCATTAAAAGATTTAAAAATAATCCTTGCAGATAAATAAAAGAATTTATGACGGATTTAACGATTAAATTGACGCGCATCGCCAGCCGCGCTGTTCGTAAGGCTCAGGAAGAAAACCGCAAAAACGGTGTGCCGAATGTATATGTCATTAACGGCAAAAACGTATGGCAGCTTCCCGACGGTTCCTTTACGGATAAAAGCCCTTTTTAGCCACAGTTTGCCAATTGTATAACAGAAACTCCCAAAATGATTAGTTGGGAGTTTTTTGTTATATTTATCAAACGCTTAATCGGTTAATAGTTGACAGGTAAAGTATTTTTTTGTTATACTTATCCTATGAACACAACGACTATTAAACGGTTGATTTCCCAAAATAAAACACTAAGTAAATCCAAAACATCTGCGGAACTATTGGTGCGTGCGTTGGCCTTCTTGTATACAAAGGCGGAAAAAAGAACGGACGCTTTCTTTCTCGCCCACGGCATTACGGCGGCGCAATATAACGTGCTGGCGCTGCTGGTCGAAGAGGACGACGGTATTAACCAGTTGTCCATCAGCCGGCGGATGCTGGTTTCCCAAGGAAATATAACGCGCATTTTAGACAAGTTGGTCCGTGCGGAGCTTATTAAACGGGTAGAAGATGCGGCCGACCGCCGCCATAAACGCATTTCTATTACGGCAAAGGGGCGCAAGTTGCATAGCGAAATTAAACCCGCGTATGATAAACTGATTCACACCCTGCCCGCCAAACTGGCGGAAAACGTCCAAAAACGTACGGCGTATGCGCTTATTGAATGGGCGTACCAATTAGACGAAGAATCTTTATGAAACGGTATGTTTGTGTGCTCCTTGTTTTGCTGCCGTGCTCGGCGGTGCAAAGTAAAGAGTATGATTTTAATCAGGCGTATGCGCATTTGTTGCGTGTGGACAATACGCTTTCGGCATCGCGGCGGGAAACAGCTGTGTACGGGTTTCGCAAACGGAGCGCGCAAGGGCTGCGCTATCCGTCTTTGGGGGTAAAAGGCAATTTCAGCAAAATAAGCGATCCTATTACCATTGATTTAAACGGGATTCGCGCCGCCGTACAGCCCTTGTATCCATCCGGTGTTACGCTACCTGATTTCGCGCTAGACGTGCAGGATGAAAAGTTTTTTAAGGCGCAAGCGTATGCGTCGCTGCCCATTTATACGGGGGGAAAAATTACCGCCGCCGTTTCCGCCGCTTCGGCGGAATACGGGGCGGCCGAGGCAAAGCGGGAAGCGGTGGAAAATAATTTGTTGGTGGAACTGGCGGCAAAATATTTCGGCTTATTGTTGGCGGAGCAGACCGTCCAAGTAAGGCGGACTTTTTTGGATAACGCCCGGCAAAACGCCGAAGACGGCGCCAAAATGTTTCGGGCGGGAACCATTTCCCATGTAGAAAAAATGGCGGTGGACGTACAGTTGGCTCAAGCAAAACGCGACTATAACACCGCCGTTAATAACGCCGCAACGGCGCAGACTTTGCTGGACAGCCTGCTGGCGGAACCCGAACCCGTCCGCGTGCGGACGCGTCTGTTTGTTCTGCCGCAGGAACAAGTGCCGTCTCTGGCGTTACTTCAACAAAATGCACAGGCTAAGAACCCCGTATTAACGCTGCTGGCAAATAAAACCGTTTTGTCGGCCGCGCAGGAAAAAAAGGAACGCGCGGAATTTTTGCCGTCCGTTTACCTGTTTGCCAGCCGCGAATTGTACACGAACGATTTAACCATACTGGAGCCGGATTATGCCTATGGCGTGGGGTTTGCATGGAACTTATTTGAGGGCGGACAAAGCTATTACAAAACGAAAGCCGCCCAAGAACAGACGCACAGTTTGGAACTTTTAAAGGCCCAGCAGTTGACGGATATTACCACCGGCATTGAGTACTATTACCAAAAAATGCAGAACGCGCGGGAAACGTATGATGCTTTGCAACAGGAACTGGAATTTACGGAATCTTTTTATAACGCGCGGCGGTTGGGTTTTAAAGCCGGAACGGCGACCTCGCTGGAAGTAAATATGGCTTTATTCCAATGGCTGAAAACGCGGCTGGACAGTTTAAAAGTCCAGTACGAGTTTGTAACTTCTCTGGCGGCGGTGCTTAATTTAAGCGGTCAGCCGGAGTTGTTTGCCGGGTATCTTCAAGGAGTATAAGATGAAACGAAAAATTGCAATCATTTCGGGGGGAATTTTGTTGGCATCGTTAGCGGGGTGGCTGTGTTATCCCAAAACCGCATTACTGCAGGGAGAAGTGGTTATCCGTCAGTTGAATATTTCTCCGCGGGTTTCCGCCCGCGTGGATAAAGTGTTGGCGCGGGAGGGCGACGCGGTGCGGCGGGGGCAAACGGTTGCGACCTTATATGCGCCGGACGTACTGGCTAAATTTTCCCAAGCGCAGGCACCGCGCGATTTGGCGCAAAAAAACTATGCCCGCGTGAAGGAACTTTTTGACGGAGGCGTAGTATCCGCCCAAAAATTAGACGAGGCAAAAGCCGGCGTCGCGCAGACGCAGGGCGCGGCGGAAGCGACGATGACCTTTGTTGACGAGCTGACGCTGACGGCTCCGGCGGATGGAGAAATTGCGTCTGTTGTATTGGAAAAAGGCGAACTTGCCAGCCCAGGGGTGCCGGTGCTGACCATGTTGGATACGGCGGATGTTTGGGTGTCGTTTAACATTCGGGAGGATTTACTTTCCCATTTTAAAATGCAGGATGTTTTGGAAATCCAAATCCCCTCAATGGACAAAAAAACACATCCGTTCCGGATTACCTATATTTCCAAATTGGGGGATTACGCCGTCTGGAGCGCCACGAAAACCCGCGGCGAATTTGATATGAAAACCTTTGAAGTGCGGGCCAAGCCGGTGGAACCGCAACCCGACCTGCGGCAGGGAATGACGGCGTTGTTGCGTTTAAAATGATGAAACGTCTGATTGCGGATATATGGCACAAAGAATGCGCGTTTTTGTTTCGGTGTAAACCGTCGCGCGCGTTTTTTATGTGCGTATATCCGTTTATCATTATGGGTGTTTTGTGGACGATTTTTTGGGGGGAATCACTTACGCAAATCCCGCTGGCTGTAGTGGATGAAAGCCAAGGGTATTATTCCCGCGAATTGGTGCGCGCGTTGCAGGCCAGCCAATTTTTGAACGTGTCCTTGTTCCCGTCAAAGCGTTCCGCGCAAAAGGCCTTGTCGGGTGGCCGTGTTTTTGGTGTGCTCGCGATAGATGCGGATTATGACAAAAACTTGCTGAAACGGACCGGCGCGCAGATCAGCGCGTGGGATAATAACGAGTATTTGCTGGTCGGAGGGAACTTAAACAAAGGGATCAGCGGAGTGGTGTCGGCGTTGAACGCCAAATACCAACGGAATAATTTGGCGGGCTTGGGGGTTCCTGCCGTAGCTTGGCAAAGCATTTCCGCTCCGGTGCAGATCAGCGAAACCGCCCTTTATAATCCGTCCGTCAATTATATGTATTTTTTGGGGCTTGGTTTGCTTCCGGCCGTATTGCAATTATTCATTTGTTTGAGCGTATGTTACAGCTTTTTGTGGGAGATTAAAAGCTTTCATATTAAACATTTGCAGACGGATTTTTCCGTGCACCCATACGGCGCTTCCGCCGCCAAAATGATGTTTTACATACCCGTTTATTTTGCGGTTATGCTGTGTTTACTGGGGATACTGATATTCAGGTTTGGCTTGCCTGTTCAGGGAAGTTTTTTACGTGTTTGTGCTGGAACGCTTGCGTGCATTTTTTTGACGGCTTCCACGGCGCTGCTGATTGCGGGCATTACAAATAATCTGCGTTTGGCGATGAGCGTTTGTGCGTGTTATGCGGCTCCGGCGTTTGCGTATTACGGGGTGTCTTTCCCGGTGGATTCTATGCCTTTTTTGGCGCGCTGTTGGGCAGAACTGATGCCGGGTACACATTTAAACCGTATTTTTATCAACGAATTTCTGCGGGGCGCCAATGCGGCCGGCACGTGGGGAGAAATTGGTTTTATGGTGCTGTCGGGGGCGGTTTTGTTTTGGCTGGGAACTAAAGGATATGCCCGCTGGACACAAAACGATAAATACTGGGGGCCCAAATTGTGATATTAAAATTTATCATACGCGAACTGAAGGCGCTCTTTCGGGATAAAGGCTTCTTACTTTTGGCTCTGGGCGGGCCTTTATTTTATTCCGTATTTTATCCGCTGCCGTATACGCACGATGTGGCGCGGAACATTCCCGTGGCCATTATTGATGAGGACAAATCCCCCGTATCCGGACAGTTGATAAGAATGCTGCGCGGGGCGGAAGAAATATCCCTCGTTTCCTATAATACGCTGCCGGAAGCAAAAGAAGGGCTGGAAAAACGCGACGTATTTGCCGTGCTGGTGCTGGATAAAAATTTCAGCACAAACTTGGCGAAAGGCGTTCCCACCTCCGCACATTTTTATACGGATGCTAGTTACCCCATTTATTACAAGCAAACCGTAGTGGCTTTTCAGCGGATTTTAAAAACTTTTTCCGCCGGAATAGAAATAAAAAAACTGCAAGCCTACGGGGCAGGCGCGTCGGCCGCCGTGTTGAGGAGCCCGCTCCGTTTGGGCGTACACCAACTATACAGCCCCGCAGGAGCGTACAGGAACTATTTGGTGCCGGCCGTTTTTGTGACGGTGGCCTATCAGATTATATTAATGGTTATCGGTTTGCGGGCCGGTACGTTATATGAACAGAAGAAAAAGTATTCCGCCCGTCTGAAGCCATTTCAAATATGGCTGGGCAAAATGGCGGCTTTTTTATGTTTTATGGCGGGATATTTTATTTATCTGTTTGTATTGATGTTTCGGCTGTACGGGTTTAGCGGCGGGGAAAATGTAGGCGCGTGGTTTTTGTTTTATATACTTTTTGCCGTTGCTACGGTTGGGTTGGGGCTTACGCTGGGCGGTTTGTTTAAGGCACGGGAAAGTTCGGTAATGTTTATTGTGGTTACTTCGCTGCCGCTGGTGTTTATGTCCGGCGTGATTTGGCCGGTGTGGAAAATGCCGCTTGTGATACGTATGTTCCGTCTGTGCATACCTTTGACATACGGCATAACGGGAATGGTACGGTTGTTTATTATGAATGCCTCTTGGGCGGAGATTTGGCCGTATGCCTGCGGCTTAAGCATGCTGGCGGCGGTGTTTTGTGTAACGTCCTATTACACAATTCAAAGACGATATCCAACACAAATTTAAGTACATTCTGCCTCTTTTCTTATCAAACTAAAGCTAAATATTCTATGTTTTTATCTTGACTTCTATCCCTATAGTAAGCGGTAATACAGTACCGGCTAAAATATGCCGGAAAATATACCTAAACTAGAGGGATAGAAATATGAAAAAGAGTAAAAAGAGAACGCCGGTTTTACCTAGTGAGCATACCCCCGAAGAACTGCAACTGCGGGAATATGCAGATAAAATAAATCCGCTCGCAGAACTCATCAAGAAAAATCAAAAACGTAAAGAGGATAAAACGCCTAAAGAAGAGGACCGCAGGCTGCGCGATGTCCGCTTACCGCTTGCCGGGGCGGTGTTGGAAAAGAAATATAAAGGAATGGAAATATCCGTTAAAGTGTTGGAAGTCGGTTTTGAGTATAACAGTAAGTATTATAAAACGCTTTCAGCTGTGGCGTGTGCCATTACGGGGCAGCATATTAGCGGGTATCACTTCTTTGGTTTATGAGCGAAATTATTAGGCCGATGCGCTGCGCCGTCTATACGAGAAAGTCCACGAGTGAGGGGTTGGAACAGGACTTCAATTCCTTAGATGCGCAGCGTGAGGCCTGTATGGCTTATATCACCAGCCAACGCGGGGAGGGATGGACCGCACTTGATACTCATTATGATGATGGTGGTTTTACCGGTGCCAATACGGATAGACCGGGGCTTCAACAACTAATTTGCGACATTAAACAAGGGCTTGTAAATTGTGTAGTGGTATATAAGGTGGATAGATTATCTCGCTCCCTGTTAGACTTTTCCCAACTTTTAGAATTTTTTGATAAACATTCCGTGTCCTTTGTATCCGTTACGCAGAACTTTAATACCAAAACCTCTATGGGGCGTCTGACGCTGAACATCCTGTTGTCCTTTGCCCAGTTTGAAAGGGAAATTATCAGCGAACGCACGCGTGATAAAATGGCCGCCTCCCGTATGAAAGGAAAATTTATTGGCGGGCTTATTCCCTTTGGCTATCGTTTGGATAAAGAGCGACACATATTGGTGCCACATCCGCCTTATGATGAGCAGGTGCGGTTTATGTTTGAGAGTATTTTGCAGGAAGAAAATGTAGCTAAGGTGCTTGATATCTTAACCGCCAAGGGAATATGCCTGCCGGAACGCAAATTACACAATGGGAAAGTCTGGCCCGCGCGTCCGATTTCACGGGCGTATTTTTACCGGATTATTCATAGCCCTACCTATATTGGCAAAGTAGAGTATAAGGGCAAGATATACGAAGGGGAACACGAAGGGCTTGTCCCTTTGGAAACGTATCGGGCCGTGCAGGAGTTATTAAAGACAAAACGTTCCAGTCATGGTTTTTTCCGTAAGCCTATACCGGGGCTATTGCGGGGCCTGCTTTATTGCAAAGAATGCGGTTCGGATATGGTGCCAATTTATGCTAAAAAGAACGGTCGGAAGCATTTTTACTATCTATGCCATAAGTGCGCACAAGAAGGACATGCTTCCTGCCCGACAAAGACGGTACGTCAACCGGAGTTTAATGAAGCGGTTTTGAAGCAATTAGCGGAGCAGGGGCTAATTAATCGGGCTGAATTGGAATCCCTGGAGTTAGACCAGCAAACGGAAATTTTATCCAAAGTTGTACGGCGAATTACTTACGCCTATCAAGGTGAAAATATAGAAATTCTGCTTCTTAACGGTATAAGTTTTACCTTCCATGCAGCAGTAAAACCTAATTATGGGCGACATATTAAGCGGGTTAAGCCCACGCAGAATACGAAGAAAGTAGACAGAAAGACGTATCATAAAGCTCTTGCGTTGCAGATACGGGAATATATGCGGGTAAATAATCTGTCCCAGAAAGAATGTGCTGCCGCATTGTGTATGAGTCCCGCTCGGGTAAGCCAAATTCTTAATAATTGTTAAATGAGTCAGACTTTGAGATGTCTTTGATTGAAATTATGAAAAAATATTTTTGTTTTTAAATACAAATCCGCACTCATTTCTGTAATATACAACGAAAATATAGTTTTGTATTATTGAATGTCTTCTTGTTTGAGAATGTTAATTATAATTTTTGTTCTTTAAGGCTTAAGTTGTTGGTAAAATAATTTCTACTGGTGGCTTTATTAATAAACCCACCCTCTTTTTTCTTTATCGAGAATATGCGTATAAATGAGAAAGATTTCTTGCGTACAATAAGTTAAAATATAAATAATTGCGTGACAATTAAAGCAACGGGTATAATGATTTCAAACCGTTGCTATATTTTATCCCAGGAGTGATAATATGGACAGAGTTGCCATCACAAACCGCATTGGTAATAAATACCATACTGCCAATATAGAAGGTGGAGAATATAGTTATGTCGCTGCTGCTGGATCCAAAGCCAGGTTAACCAAACTGCTGGGGCATGAGTATAAACATTACAAGTTGGATATACGTTTTGAAAAAGATGATGTGGTCGTTTTGGTAGAAACCAAACAGAACTTTACTGTGGACGATGAAAGCCAACTGGAAGCATATTTAGAAGAAGAACGAGCCGTCCATAAAAGCAAAAAAGTAATCTGCGTTTTGGCCAATACGACTAATGATAAAATCAAAGTGTGGCAATCCTCTATAGATGAAGAGCATGTTTTGCCTAAAGAAACTGTCTTGGATGAAATGGACCACTATATTCACCTGTTTGAACTTAGCAAATCAAATGATAGAGAGCGAGTGCTCAGAAACACCTATAAACTCAATGAAATGCTGCACAAAAAAGACATTGATGAGAAACTGCGAAGTCAATTTGTAGGTACTATTTTGTTACATATCAAAAAACTAATTAATGCTTGGGGTTTTCAGTTAATTGGTACAAAAGCTATTAAGAAGATGAATGATTATCTGAATAATATGACAAGTGTGCAATCTATCCGCAGCGAGATACAAGATACATTGAGCGAATTACTGGATGGGTCGGACAATAAGACAGAAAAGATAAATCTGCTTCAAAAGAATGTTCTGGGGGACCAAAAAGTTAAGAAGTTAAATAAGGAAGAATGGCAAGAGATTTTTTGCACTATACTAACCGATATTTACAAGTATATTGACACAGAAAGTGATGAGGGGCAAGATATATTAAATCTGTTCTTCATTGCCTTTAACAAGTATACTGGTAAAGATAAAAATCAGGCTTTCACGCCGGACCATATCACGGATTTTATGTGCAAACTGACTGATGTCGACTGCCATAAAAAGGTGTTAGACCCTACTTGCGGTAGTGGTTCTTTTCTAGTACAGGCCATGGTTAAAGAGCTAGCTGATGCCCGTAAAGGCAAGACAGAGAAAGCGGCTAAAGAGGGAATGCGTAAAATCAAAGGCGAAAATATTTATGGTATTGAAGTGGAAGAAAAGGCCTATGGCCTTTCTACTACTAATATGTTGATTCACAGTGATGGTAACTCCAACATCATACATGCGAGTTGTTTTGATAGTGCGGATTTTATCAAGAAAGCCAATCCGGACATTATCCTAATGAATCCGCCCTATAATGCTAAGCCTAAAAGTATACCAAACACATATAAAAAAAATTGGCGAAAATCGAAAAACGGTAAAGAAGATCCGACAAAGGGTTTGGTATTTATTCATTTTCTATCAGACGTTATTAAACAGATGAACGAAGAAAATAAAACACACAAAATAGTTAAGCTGGCCGTTTTGTTGCCTCTACAATGTGCCATAGGTACAAGCAGTATCATTAGCGAAGAAAAGGCAGCTATGCTGAAGGATAATACCTTGGAAGCAGTGTTTTCCCTCCCTGGGGAAATGTTTTATCCCGGCTCATCTGTCAATGCTTGTTGTATGTTGTTTACACTTGGGCAGCCACATATTAAACCCAATGGGCAATCCCGCTCTACCTTTTTTGGCTACTGTAAGGATGACGGTTTCGTGAAGAAGAAGAACTTAGGAAGAGTAGAACAGTTTGATTCAAATGGACATTCTAAATGGAAGGCTATAGAAGATGAATGGCTGACTTTGTTTGAACAAAAGAAGGTTGTTGATGGCAAGTCGGCTGTACAAGTGGTTGGTGCTAACGATGAGTGGCTCTGTGAAGCGTACATGAAAACTGATTACACACAATTAACAGAAGAGATTTTTTTGCAAACATTAAACAATTATCTGTCGTATTTAGTTAAAACAGGAAACTATGGATTCATGGAAAAAATTATTTCACGAAGAAAAAATAATCTTCAAGAGAAATATTATGTAAGGGATTTGAACTATACTAAGTGGAAAAGATTTGAACTGCGAAAGTTGTTTTCAATTAACAGAGGGGATAGAATTGTCAAGAATGAAGATTATATAGATTTTCCATCTAGTGAATATAAATATCGGGTGATTACTGCAAGTGCCACAGATAATAGTGTCGATGGCTTTTATAACCAATATAATTGTAATGGCAATTGCTTAATTAGCTGTGGAGAAGCAAATGGAATGTTTACAACTTGGCAAGATGAGCCTTGCTGGGCTTTAGATACAGTAAGAATATATACTCCAAAAAATTTCCAACTTTCTAGAGAACAAGGATTGTATTTGGCGTGTTGTTTATCAGCGAATCGGTATAGATTTTCATATGGGCGCAAAGCAAAACCGAGTAACATGTATTCTTTAGATATTGCGTTGCCTATTATATATAATTCTAATGGACGCCCATATATCGATTCACGTAGACGTTACCATGCAGAAGGATTTGTTCCGGATTGGCAATTTATGGAAGACTATATAAATAGTTTACCATACAGTGATAAAATCAAATAGAAGCTGATTTTTGAACTTGCAAAATTAAATTTCGGGTAGTTAAATGAAGGGCAAAAGGATACAAAGATACCTTTTGCCCTTGCTTTTGGGCCCAAAATGCGCCGTAGGCAAAAGTATCCGTTTACCCTGGAGCGTCCCAAAACAAAAAATCCCCGACGAGAGTCGGGGATAAATGCGCCAAAATACAATTAAAAAATCCCGCCGAGGGTTCAACGGGGAAATAAATGGGGTGGATGACGAGATTTGAACCCGCGACCTCCGGTTCCACAGACCGGCGCTCTAACCAGCTGAGCTACATCCACCATAAATCCAGTATAGTTATTATACTAATTTTCGGGCGTTTCTGCCAAAAAAACTTTCCGCCGCGCTTTTGCAAACCCGGCCGAACCAACAAACAACCCCCTTATAAAATCTGCCGCAGCCGGGCACAAAAATCCGGCCGGGGCACGCAATTCCAAGCGCTCACGCACCCCCCCACCGGGCACGCCCCAAACGCACCAATTCCACCGGGTGCGCTTTCCGCAAGGCCGCGCCATGCAAACCCGGCCGCGCCGGGCGTTGCCCAACTATTTAGCCGGAGCCGCCGTTTGCGGGGCGGGCAAATGGCGCAGGCTTTGGCGCACCTGATTTTGTGCCAGCACCCGTTCTTCCGCCGGCCACAAGCACATTTGTAAAAACCGCAACATTTTGTGTTGGCTACCGCCAAAAAAGGTATCTTGCAGATAAACTCCCTCTTTGGTAATGTAGCGGTAATGCCACGCCTCATACGGGTATCCGGTTTCCGCTTCCTGCCCTTTGGGGAAGGACAAGCTGAATCCGTATTCTCCGGCGTGTTTACGCAACCACTTTAACGCGGGGATATTTTCGTCCGCCGGGTCCACGGTGTTAAAATCAATGGCGGTGCCTAATTGGTGTTGGGAGTGCCCCGGAGCCGCCACATAGGACGGATTTTTGGTCCGGCGCACCAGCCCCGCCTGATATTCATAAGAGCGGTAGGTGGAAATAGGCCGCAGAATTACGCCGTCTTTGCGGGCGGCCTCTTGCATTTTTTCCATTTGGGCCATGGCTTCTTTGCGCAGTAAAATACGGCCGGAGCCGATTAAATCGTGCGGTTTGTATTTAGCAGGCAAGGAATATTTTGTATCCACCAGCGTCAGCCATTCCTGCTTATCTTCCACATCTCTGTACGCCGCGCGAAATGCTTTTACATCCACGGCTTCCGGGGCCAAATAACAGGCATCCACCGATGCATAGCGGGCTTCTTCGGCCCGGGCCAGGTCTTGCACATCTGCCGCCTGGGCAGGTTGCACGCCAAAAGCGGCCGCGCAACCCAATAAAGTGCATACGATAAGTTGTTTATTCAAGTTAGCTTTTACCATAATTCGTAATGTATTTTTGCCGGGTCAAAACGGTTCACTTCCGCCAATTTTTCGGCCGGCATTCCCAGCGAGATTATATTAAGCGGCTTTACATACTCCGGCAGATTTAACAACCGGGAAACCGCTTCCATGCGTTCTGCGTTAGGGTACACCCCCAACCACACACTGCCAATGCCCAATGCGGTGGCGGCCAGCAATATATTTTGGGTAGCGGCACCGCAATCGGCCTGCCAATAACCGGGGGCCATTTCGCGCTTTGTATTGCCGCAAACCACAATCACACAATCCGCTTCCGCCAACATTTTGGAATACGGATGTACCGCCATTATTTTTTTGAACATGGCTTTATCCCGCACCACTACAAACTCCCACTCTTGGCAATTACGCGCGGTAGGCGCGGCCATAGCCGCTTGCAACAACCGGGTAATATCCTCCGGGCGGATAGTTTGGTTGGTATAATGGCGCACACTGCGCCGCTTAAAAATAGCATCCAATACTTTCATTTTACCCCCCGGCTACTTATCACCCTCTTTGGGGTGCCTAATAGCCTTCTCTTTCAAAGTATAATACTTTTTTTTGAAAAAACGAGCCAGCCCCCCGTGCGCCGTTTCGCGGTATTCGGTTTTCATATCGTGCCCGGTTTGCATCATGGTAGCCAAAACGTCGTCGTAAGAAACGCGGTGGTGTCCGTCCGACATCAGCGCATAAGTGGCACAATCCAGCGCGCGGGAAGCCGCCAGCGCGTTGCGCTCTATACAAGGGATTTGCACCAATCCGTCCACCGGGTCACAGGTCAGGCCCAAATGGTGTTCCAGGCCCATTTCGGCGGCGTAGGCGATACGTTGGTTGTCGCCCCCCTCCAACTGGCAGGTGGCGGCGGCGGCCATGGCACAGGCCACGCCAATTTCCCCCTGGCAGCCCACTTCCGCGCCGGAAATAGAGGCGTTCATTTTAGCCATATTGCCAAACAAACTGGCCGTGGCCAACGCGTGTAAAATGGTGATGTCTTCAAAGGCGCAAATTTCTTTAATCAGCCGCAACACGGCCGGCAACACCCCGCAAGAGCCGCAAGTAGGCGCCGTGACCACTTGCCCGCCGGCGGCGTTTTCTTCGGAACAGGCCAGTGCATACGCAAATAAATTGTTCATCCGGCGCAGGTATTGCGGGGAATTTTCCGCCTTATATAAATAGCGGCGGGCTTTGCGCTCCAAATTGAGTGAGCCCGGCAACACGCCGCGCTTGGCCAGGCCGCTTTGCATGGTGTTTTGCATGGCTTGCCAAATCCGGGCCAGATAATCCCAAATTTCCGGCCCTTCAAATTCTTCCACATATTCCCACAGGAGCATGCCTTTATCGGCGGTATAATCCAAAATTTCCGCCATGGATTTATGCGGATAAACGCTTTTGGGCGGGTGGTTGAAGTCTTTATCGTCGCGGATGGCTCCGCCGCCTACGCTATATACCAAATGTTCCGCTATAATATGGTTGGCTTGGTCCAACGCTTGCAGGCGCAGGGCGTTGGGGTGGCGGGGCAAAAAGGTTTTTTCTTCCCATACAATTTCTACGGGTTTGGGGTCAAAGGCTTCTTTAATGGTAAAATCGGTCAAGTGGCCTTTGCCGGTAGCCGCCAAAGAGCCGTACAAGACGGCCCGAAATGCGCGTGCTTCGGGATATTGTTTATTAAACGCATCCGCCGCTTTGCGGGGGCCCATGGTGTGGCTGCTGGAGGGCCCCATGCCAATTTTATACAGTTCTTTTAACGTTTCCATAGCGTTGGTTCCTATATCATTCTATCTTATAAAAAATGTTATGATAATGTATATGCTAATATTATCCGGCCTGTTAGTAGCGTTGAGTTTATCTATGGATAATTTTGCCGTCACGATTGCGGCAGGCTGTGCCGAACACTGCCGCCTGCGCGCCCGCACGGTATGGGGCGTAAGCGCGGCCTTTGCGGCGGCGCATTTTGTGATGTTTGCCGCAGGGTGGTTCTGCGGGGAACAGCTCGGGCGGTGGATAGACCGCTTTGACCACTGGATAGCGTTTGCCGTACTGGTATTTATCGGGGTGCGCATGGTGTGCGGCGCTTTTGGCAAGAAAGACGACGAAGAAGCCTCCGCCCTGTGCCGTTTGAACACCGCCAAAACCATTTTGGCACTGGCCGTAGCCACCAGTTTGGACGCCCTGCTTGTGGGCGTGGCGCTATCTTTAACTGACGCGCCGTTCTGGCTGACTATTCTTACGCTGAGCGTTTGTGTATTCGGCACCAGTTGCACCGGGTTTTGGTTGGGGGCGCAGTTGGGGCGGCGGTTTGGTAAAATAATGGAAGCGCTGGGAGGCGTTGCTTTAGCGGGGATTGGAACAAAACTCTTGCTGGGCGGGCTGGGCATTTGGTAGAATTTGGCAGTTAATACAGTAGTAAGGAGCGTAGCATGGGCATTATCGCCGTGACAATTATTTTTTTGTGTATTTGCGTGGACAATATGGTGTCGGCCAATATGTCCGCTATGAAGATGAAACCGGAAAACAAAAATGTGTTTTCCATTAAAGTAGCCCTCTTTTTTACGGCGTTTAACGCGCTGTTATTTGGGTTTGGCTACTTGTTAAGCACCCTCTTTTTTAATGACTTTATCTATCTGGCGCAAAACTGGGTGGCTTTTGCCTTTGTTTTACTGCTAGGCATTAAATTTATGTTGGAATCTATTGAAAAATCCCCCAGTTTTACGGATTTGGATACCGAAAACAACCGCAAATTGGTAAAAGTATCCGCCCTGATTGGCATGAATGCGTTTTTGGTGGGTTTTGCCTTGGATACCATGCAAAAGGGGTGGTTCCCGCAAATTTTAATTTTAATGGCCATTTCTTTCGGATTTACGTTATTGGGGTTCCACTTGGGGAGCAAAAATACGCAAATGATTACCAGCAAACGCTTTGAATTTATTGCGGGGCTGATATTGGTAATTATGGCTATCCGCCTGATTATTATCTAACAGGCACGCGGAACGGTTTAATCGCACACGGGGGACAAACTTTTGGTTTGTCCCCCGTGTGCATTTTTATTCTTTAGCCAGTAAAGCCAATAATTCTTCGGCCGATAATGCCGGGCCGTTTACCGGGCCGGAAATAAACTTAAACCCGGCCTTTTGTAGGCGCTGTGCTTGTTCTTGCGTTTGCACGCCGTCCATTTCTATTTCCGTTTGCAAAGTTTGCGCCAACTGCGGCAGGGAGGCCAACAGCCGGCTTTCCCGCTCGTACCCGTGGCCTGCGGCGGCGGAGCCGAACCACACTTTCAGCCAATCGGTCCGCACGCGGGAGAGAAACTCAAATATGCCGGTGCCTTCCCCAAAGCGGTGAACCCCCACCAAAAAGCCTTCCTTTTTTAAGGTTTGGGCCAGGCTGATAAAAAAATGCGGCTTGTGCCCCGGGATTTCCAACGCCATATCCAACTCCAGCCGCCCGGGCGCAACGTGATATTTTTGGGCCGTTTTTTTCAATTCCGCCGCATAATACGGGTTGTACGCGTGCAAGGGGGAAAGAACCACGGAAACCGCCTCTATATCCGCCGTTTTTGCCAACAGCTTAAACGATTCTTCCAACAGGAATTTATCCACCTGCCGCGCCACCCCCGTACGCTCAAAAATAGCGCGGAACACATAGCCGGGCAACACGCCGTATTCCGGGTGATTCCAAAATACGCGCGCGCAAGCACGGACGATTTTGCCGGTTTGCAAATCTTTTACCGGCAGGAAACGCGCCACCAATTCCCCTTGTTTGAAGGCGCGCGCCATGCCGTCTTCCAACTTTTTTTCAAAATTGATTTGGTCTAACATGGCCTCTGTAAAAAAGGCCACCACTTCCACGCTGTTTTTTACCGTGTAGCACGCCATTAAAGAACGGTTGAGCATTTCCGCCAGCGGCAAGGTTCTGTCCGCTATCACATACACCCCAAAGGAAAGCATGACGCTGTACGGCTCTTTTTGGCCCGGTGGCAAGGCGGTAATTTCTTCGCTCATCAGCTGTAAGCGGTTGCGCATTTGGCCGTCATCGGTATATTTAAGCAACAGTTGGAAACGGTCCGCATCCACGCGGGAAAACTCCTCCCCCTCCTGCAAACGGCTATCCAAAACGCGCGCAATTCTGCGCAATAAATCATCCCCCGCCTGCACCCCGTACAAATGTGTAATTACCTGGAAACGGTCCACATCCAAACTTACCATCGCATACGCCTGGGCGGGGTTGTTTTGTAAAAGCTCCTGCGCCCGGGCCGATTTTTTGGCCCAATTATCAAAGCCTGTAATCGGGTCCCGGTGGGCCACACGGTCCAGGGCTTCACGGCCGGATTGGCGCATACGCACGCCGTAATAAAACAACGCGGCCACCAAAATAAGCCCAAACACCCCATAAGCCAGCGTCAGCCGCAAAAGCCGGGCCGCCGTGGCGTGGACAAAACGCGCCGGTACTAAAGAAACCATATACCAATCGTTAATCCCCACCGGGGCGAAACTGGCATAAAGCGGCCCGCCCTGCCGGGTGGAAACCGCCACCACAAAGGTTTTTCCCGCCTGCATATCCGCGCGGACTTGTTCCGGCCGGGTGCCTTTGCTCCAAAAAATATCGGTGGAGTTTTCAAAAATATTTTCTAACGATTGCACGGCCGTTTGGTTGGTGGAGTTAATCACTCTATCCCCATTGGCACGCACAATTACATTGTACCCCATGCCGCCAAAGGTGGAAACGGACAGCATTTGCGCATATTCCGCCAAGGTGCGCGACGCCGCCAACACCGCCACTACTTTGCCTTTTTTGAAAATCGGCACCGTTTGCACGATAATATCTTTGCCGTCGGCCGAATCTTGAAACCGGTTAGAAAGCGCTTTTTGCCCCTGCATGGAAGCCTTAAACGTATCTTCTTGCGAAATATCCATAATGCGCTCGTCACTCATAACGGCTATGCCGTTGGGGCGCACAAACGCCAAACGCTTAAAAGAGTTATTGGCGGCTTCTTCTTGCACCAGGCGCAAAATGCGTTTTTCGTCCAGCGTGCGGTACCCCGCAATAGCCGTAGCCATGGATTTAAGCGAGTTTTCGTCCCCCGCTATTTGCGTTTGCAGAATTTTGACCCCTTGCCGGGCCACTTCCACCAGGCCGGCGCGGATTTCTTTTTTCAAAACTGCGTGCAAATTGGCCATATAAAACGCACCCGCCGCCACCAAAAACAGCAGGCACAATACCGCTACCGCCGCCCCGCCGAGCCACGGGTAGCGCCGCTTAAATTCACGCCATTTTTCCGGCTTCATAAAAAACCTCCTAACAATGGGCGGGATGTTCCTGTGCCTGCGCGCGGAAAGAGCCAATCAACTGTTGGGAATAGGCAAACATAGGATAGAACGGATTTTGCGCGTTGCGCGCCTCGGCTTCCGGCAATTCTATGTGAAAAATTTTATTTTTGGCTACGGCAAACAACCGCACGCACCCCGCCGCCGGAACAGGCAATTTTTCGTCCACGCTCATCTGCGCGGTTAATTTGCTGGCGTGCGCCAACATGTGCGCGGCAACGGTTTGCATTTTTTCGTCCCCGTGGCCGCCAATCATTCCGCCCAAACCGCTTTTGCTGTTATTTTCAAAATATAAACTGCAATCCCCCAGCGAGTTGGTAGCCACCAACAAATATTTGGTTTGGTTTCCGTCCGGCACCGGCATTTCCACCCCGGCTACGGAAATTTTATCCGCGCCCAGTTCCATAATACCTTTGCGGTTTTCCAAATTTTTTACGTCTAACCAAAAATTACGCATATTTTCGTAAGCTTTATTCATAGTCAGCCCCCTTTTTCAAATCATATCATTAATAATACGCTCCTTTCAAAAGGCAATATATATTAGATGTTTTTGCCCGCAAATAAAGCTATAATAAAGGAAACTTTTATCATTGGGAGGCGTTGCATGAACAAACAAGGTAAAGCCGTTATTTTAATGATGGATTCCTTTGGTATCGGCGGGGCGGAAGATGCCGCCAAGTTTGACGACCAAGGGGCCGACACGCTGGGCCATATTGCCGCCGCGCGCGGGCACTTAAATTTGCCCAATTTAGCCGCGCTCGGGTTATTCAAAGCGGCCGAAGCATCCGCCGGCAAAGCACCCGCCGCCGGAGCGCAAGGGCCGGCACTCGTGAGTTTACCGTCCAAATACGGTTTCATGCGGGAAATCAGCCACGGCAAAGACACCTCCTCCGGCCATTGGGAAATGGCAGGCTGTCCCGTTCAGTTTGACTGGGGCTATTTCAAGCCGGACTATCCCTCTTTCCCGCCGGAACTGATAGAAAAAATTTGCAAAGAAGCCGGCCTGCCCGGTATTCTGGGCGACAAAGCCGCCTCCGGCACCGCCATTATAGATGAACTGGGCGAAGAACACATCAAAACCGGGAAACCGATTTGCTACACCTCCGCCGACAGCGTTTTTCAAATTGCCGCGCACGAAAAACATTTTGGGTTGGACCGCTTATACAAAGTGTGCGAAATTGCTTTCAAATATGTAAAGCCTTACAATATCGCCCGCGTGATTGCGCGCCCGTTTGAAGGCGAAAAACCGGGCGAATTTAAGCGCACCAAAAACCGGCACGACTACTCCGTCACGCCGCCTATGCCCACCTTGTTAGATGCCATCAAAAATGCGGGCGGACAGGTTATTTCCGTGGGTAAAATTTCGGACATTTTTGCCAAACAAGGCATTACTCGCGCGGTAAAAGCAAGCGGGCTCACCGAACTGTGGGACACTACGTTGGCAGAAGTAAAAAATGCCGCGCCCGGCAGTTTGATTTTTACCAACTTTGTGGATTTTGATATGGCGTGGGGCCACCGCCGCGACGTGGAAGGCTACGCCACCGGGCTGGAATACTTTGATACCCGCCTGCCGGAACTGGCCGCCCTGTTGGGGCCCAACGATATTGTATTTATTACGGCCGACCACGGTTGCGACCCGACTTACAAAGGTACCGACCACACCCGCGAACACGTACCTGTAATTATGTTCGGCCCGCAGGTAAAACCCGCTTTTTTGGGCGGGCGCGACACGTATGCGGACCTGGGCCAAACGGCGGCGGACTTCTTTGGTTTGGAGCCGCTGAAATACGGCAAGAGCTTCTTAAAAGACTAACTGCCAAAAACGCTATCAACCCCGGAGCTTTTTATAAGGCCCCGGGGTTTTTATTTATTTTTAGGTTGTAGATTTTTTATAAAAATTGCGTTCTTACTGGTAGGGAGCCAAAAAGCTCTACTCAACTTAAAAGGAGAATGATTATGAAAAAATTATGGATAATGGCGCTGTTAGGCGCGTTTGTGTTCGGTGTGGGGGCCGCACCGGTTTCTGCCGCGCAAGCGGTTAAAACTCCCAAACAGGGCATGAAAGACGGGTTAAAAAACGGTCTTAAAAACGGACACAAACAAGGTTTAAAACAAGGGCCCAAAAACGGCCTTAAAGACGGGTTAAAAAACGGCCTTAAGAACGGCCTTAAAAACGGACTCAAAAACGGCCTTAAAAACGGCAAAGTAAACGGAGAGAAAAAAACTAAATAGCCTCAAAACCGGGTCTTTCCGGCCCGGTTTTCCGCTCATCAAGGAGATTTAATTATGAAAAAACAAATCGTATCAACCGCACTGATTTTATTACTGGGAACCGCCATAAGTTTTGCACAGGCTCCCCTTAAAAACGGCCTTTCCAACGGGCTGGCCAACGGCATGCAAAACGGCCTAAAAGACGGAACGAAAGAAGGATTAAAAGAAGGCACCAAAGAAGGGCTCAAAAACGGTCATCAAAAAAAATCCTCCCACACGCGTCGCGGCCACAAAACCGGGACCAAAACGCATTTAACGGATGAAGCACTGGCCGCCAAGCGGGCACAGACGGACCAAAAAATTGAAGCCAAGCGTGCCGCCGGGGACCAAAAGCGCGAAGAACGCTTCCAGGCCCGTTTAGAAAAAGCCCCCAACGACCAAGCCCGCCAACGCTTGCAGGCCAGTTATAACCAAAAAGAGGCCAAACTGGAACAAAAACGCGCCGCCGCGGATACCAAAAAGGATAACCGCCGCGCCGCCACCGATGCCAAACGCAGCGCGGCTGCCGCCAAAACCCATAAAAAATAGTATCCGCGCTTAAAAACTTGTAAAATTTCAAAAAGAGTTTTTAACAAGGTAAAACCTATGCAAGACGAATGGGCCCAAACTTTATTTTCCCGCCACCGCGCGCAGCTTTTAGTGCTGGCACAGCATCACTTAAACCCTGTGCTGGCACGGCGCGTGACGGCAGAAGATGTGGTGCAGGAAACATTTTTGGCGGCGTGTAAACGGCCGCAATATTTCCTTACCCATACCGACGTGCCGGAATTTTTCAAACTGCGCACGGTGTTATTTCAAACGCTGGCCGGTTTACAGCGCAAGCATTTGGAATCCCAAAAACGGGATGCGTATAAAGAAATTTATGTAGCCGACGGAACCACCATGTCCGTACCGCAGTTGAATTGGGATAAATTTGCCGACGGCATAACAGGGCCGCTTTCCCGCCTGGCCCGGCAAGACCGCCAAGCGCATTTACTGCAAATTTTGGAAACCCTGCCCGAAAACGACCGCCAAATTTTGCAAATGCGCCATTTTGATAATCTGTCCAATACACAATGTGCCGAAGCCCTGCATATTGCACCCAAGGCGGCCAGCATCCGCTATGTGCGGGCCTTAACGCGGTTAAAAAATAAATTGGAAGAAATTACGGAGTTCCGCCCATGAAAATTACTTCTGCCGAAGAAGCCGTTGCCGCTTATCTGGATGCGTACCAACAAGGCAACGCTCCGTCTGTGGATAGTTATATCAAACAATATCCGCAGTTTGCACAACAACTGGCGCAAATGTTGCCGCTGGCGTGCAACTTGCAAAATTTAAGCCCGGCCCCTGCCGTCCCCGCCAATGCCCAACTGGACGACTACCAACTACTGCACAAAATTGGCGCGGGCGGGATGGGCACGGTATACGAAGCCAACCAAATTTCCCTCAACCGCAAAGTAGCCGTAAAACTGCTTTCCCGCGCGCTGATTGGGGATGATTCCCAACGCCGCCAATTTGAAAACGAAGCCCGCATTATTGCCCGCTTGCACCACCCCAACATTGTAAAAGTATTAAGTGTCAAATGCACCGCCCAACAATGCTATTACGCCATGGAACTGGTGGACGGGCAAGGGTTAAACCAATGCCGGGTTGATTCTATCCGGAAACTAGCGCAACTGGGTTTACAGGCGGCCCGCGCTATGGCGTATGCGCATAGTTGCCAAGTTATGCACCGGGATATAAAACCCGCCAACATCCTGTTGGATTCGCAAGGGCAAGTGCATATCAGCGATTTTGGTATCGCCTGTGTGCTTCAGGACCCGGCGGCTCTTTCCGGCCCGGTGGACCCCAAAAGCGGTACCGTGCGCTATATGGCGCCGGAACGGTTAGAAAAAGGGGAAAACACCTATTCCTGCGATATTTACGCCCTCGGTGTCACGCTGTACGAACTGGCCGCCCAACAACCGTTTGTCAAAGGGAAAACGTATCAGGAAATGGCGCGCCAAATCCGCCAAGGGCAAACACCCCGTTGCGCAAGCGGGGAAGCGGATTTTGATGCTATTGTCAACAAATGTATCCGCTTTCATCCGCAAGAGCGCTACGCCTCTATGGAAGAACTGGCGCAAGATTTGCAACGCTTTTTGAATTATAAACCCGTCCGTGCCGCCCAAACCGGGCCCCTAAAACGCTACCGCTTGTGGTGCAAACGCAGCCCGGCGGCGGCCTTTTTCAGCGGGCTAACGGCGGTGTGTGCCGTGGGATTGGTTCTTTCGTTAGTGGTAGGATTTATCCGCACCCAAGCGGCCTTAACCCTGGCGCGGCGCAACGCGGCCGTGGCGGACGAAAGTATTTCTAACGTATTTAATTACATTTATACCCAAGTGCCTTCCGCCGCCGGAAGCACCCTATTGGAACAGCTGATGCCTTACTATCAGGAAATTTCATCCCAACGCCAAACGGACCCGCAAAAACTGGCCGCCGCCAACCGCGCCATTGGGCAAAGCGCCATGCGGGCCGGGAATTATGCACTGGCCGAAAAGGCTTTCCGCCAAGTAGCCGCCCAAACTAAGGCGCCGCAAGATAGAAATGATTGGGCTCAAGCATTAGAAAAAACCGGCCAACCGGATAAGGCGCAAGCGTTGCGTAAAGAAATCAGCCAACAGTATGCCAACGCGCCGGACCCGGCCCAACGCTATCAGGCTGTATTGGCCCTGCAAGCACTCCACACGCCCGAGGCCCAAGAAATGGCGTTTGCCTTATTAAAAAATTTATTACAGGAAGACCCCACCAACGCCGGGTATCTATACAGTTATGCCCTGCTGTTAGGGGGCAACCCCCGCTATTTTTTAACAAAGCGGATTCCCGGCATTACGCCCAATGCGGTTTTATTATTAAAAGATTTAGCGGATAAAAACCCCCATAACCCGGAATACGGCTTGGCGTTAATTCAACTGATGACCCGCAAACTGACGTTGCCGCGACCCATGAACGGGCCGGACGAAAATGATATAAACCTGACGTTAGAACTGGCGGAAAGGATGTTGGGGCACTTCCCCAATACGCCGCAAGTGGCAACCTCGTGCGTGGAGCTTTGGCAGGCCTACCGGCGGCACTTACTGCGCCAGGGGGAACAAGCCAAAGCCCGCAAAGAAACGGAACACCTTTTGGGTATGCTAGAACTGCTCTTTTACGGCCCGCAAACGCCGGACGAAGTAAAAGAAGCGCTTTTGCAATTACAGCAAGAACGTTTGGCCCTGTTCCAAAGGGACGGGCGCACGGAATCGGCCCAAGAACTCCAACATAAAATAGCATTGGAATTAAAATACTACACCCCAAAATCGTCCGTACCCCCACAAACGGGCGCCCTCAATAATAGCAAGGCGGGCAGGCTTGCACCCAAGCCCGCCCCGCTTGTGGAGGCCTTTGGGGTATTATAAGTTTTCTGCCTCTTGCAGCCATACTTGGCTGCACGCATCACTGGGCATACGCCAATCCCCGCGCGGGGAAAGGGATACCGAGCCCACTTTCGGGCCGTCTGGCATACAGGAGCGCTTAAACTGCTGGGCAAAAAAGCGCCGGATAAAAGTGACCAGCCATTTTTTAATAACCTCCGGCGTATACTCCCCCCGGAAGGCATAGCAGGCCAAAAAATAAATTTTAGCCGGGCTGAACCCGCGCCGCAAGAAGTGGTACAAATAAAAATCATGCAGTTCATACGGGCCGACTAAATCTTCCGTCTTTTGGGAAATTTTACCTGCGCTGTCCGCGGGCAACAACTCCGGGCTGATAGGCGTATCGGCAATATCTAAAAGCAGTTTGCGCACGCTTTCTTCTTCCTGCGCGGCCACCCATTTTACTAAATGCTTGACCAGCGTTTTAGGCACGCTGGCATTCACCCCGTACATAGACATCTGGTCCCCGTTATAGGTAGCCCACCCCAGGGCCAATTCCGATAAATCCCCGGTGCCAATAACCAGGCCGCCGGTCTGGTTGGCCACATCCATTAATATTTGGGTGCGCTCGCGCGCTTGGGCGTTTTCGTAAGTGATGTCGTGCGTGTCCGCCGGGTGGGAAATATCCTTAAAATGTTGCAAGCACGCTTCTTTAATGGAAATTTCCCGCACGGTTATTTTTAATGCGTTCATAAGGGCCAACGCATTTTGATAGGTGCGGCCCGTGGTGCCAAAGCCGGGCATAGTCACCCCGATAATGCCACTGCGGGAAAGGCCCAATTTATCAAAAGCGCGCACGCAAACCAACAGCGCTAGGGTGGAGTCCAACCCGCCGGACACCCCGATTACCGCCTTTTTGGCCCCGGTATGGGCCAGGCGTTTGGCTAACCCTAAAGATTGGATTTCCAACACCTCTTGGCAGTTTTCGTCCAGCTGTGCCCCTTGCGCAATAAACGGCGTGCGGGAAACCGGGCGCGTCAGCGCTACTCCCGCCGCCGGGGCTTGCCCGCAATCCACCACCTCATACGGCTCTAGGGTGGCGTGGGCGGAGTCCGTGGCGAAAGTAGTGTTCGCGCGGCGCTCCGTGCGCAACGCTTCCACATCTATTTCACTGACAATTAATTGGGGCTCCAAGCTATAACGCCGGGCCTCGGCCAGAAAGGCGCCGTCCTCGTAAATAAGGGCGTTGCCGCCAAAGGTTAAATCGGTAGACGACTCCCCAAACCCGCCGGAGGTGTATACATACGCACACAAACCGCGGGCCGATTGCTGGGCCACCAAACTGCGCAAATAACGGCTTTTACCGGCTAAAGAATCGGACGCGGACAGGTTGAAAATAATTTCCGCCCCTTGCAACGCGGCTTGCGAACTGGGCGGTATGCAAGACCATAAATCTTCGCACACTTCCACCCCAAACACAGCGCCGGACGCCCGGAACAACAAATCCGCCCCCGCACGCACGCACTGCCCGCACAAAGTGACCTCGCCGCCTTGCCAATCCTCGGCAGATACAAACCAGCGTTTTTCGTAAAATTCTTTGTAATTCGGCAAGCAGGTTTTGGGCACCACGCCGCAGATTTTCCCTTGGTAGCACACCACAGCCGCGTTGAGAAGCGCACTGCCCGCGGCCACCGGGCACCCGGCAATAAAAACAATATCTTCCGCGGCGGTGCGTTGGAGCAAATCCGCCAATGCCGCTTCCGCCGCCCGGATTAATGCCGGCTGTAAAAACAAATCTCCGCAAGTGTATCCCGTTAAACTTAACTCCGGGAATACCACCACCCGCACCCCGGCCCCGGCCGCCTGGCGGATTAATTTTTCCATTTCTTGCGCGTTATACGCACAGGCGGCTACTTTTAAGGCGGGTATAGCCGCCGCTACCTTGATAAAACCGTAATTTTGCATAGTCAAATCCTTAGTAAAAAATACCCCTTATTTGGATATTTTATCAATTATATCCATCATTTCGGCCGTTTTTTCTTGCCCGGCCGGGCCGATAGAATCTGCCACACAATGCGCCAAATGCGCGCGCAAAACTTCACAATGGGCGCGGCGCAAAACCGCCTCGGCCGCTAACAGTTGGTTGACAATATCCACGCAATAGCGGTTTTCTTCCACCATTTTTAATACGCCGTCCACCTGCCCGCGGGCGGTTTTTAATAAACGCGTAATTTTTTTAGGGTCCGCTTGCATACAGGCTCCTTATGCAATTTCATCCACGCGGTAGCCGGCTTTTTCCACCGCCTCTTTTAAGGCGTCATCCGGCACTTCGCGCACGAGGGTAATAGTCACTTGTTTGGCGGATAAATTCACTTTAACCGCTTTCACACCGTCTAAAGCCGTCAGGGCGTTTTCCACCCGCCCGGAGCAGTGCATACACATCATACCGTCTACTTTCATTATTTTCTGCATATTTTTTTCTCCCGCCGGATAAAAAACCGGCTTAAAAAACCGCAAACGCAACGCGTTTGAAAGCACAAATACGGAGCTGGCACTCATGGCCGCCGCCGCAAACATGGGGTTTAACTGCCAACCGCACAACGGGTAAAACACCCCGGCGGCCAATGGAATACCCAGCACGTTATAAAAAAATGCCCAAAATAAATTTTGCCGGATATTGCCTAGTACCGCCCGGCTTAATTGCAACGCGGCGGGCACGGCGCGCAAATCCCCGCGCACCAGTACAATATCGGCCGATTCCAACGCAACGTCCGTTCCGGCCGCCACCGCTAAACCTACATCGGCCCGCACCAGGGCCGGGGCATCATTAATGCCGTCCCCCACCATAGACACCGTTTCCCCTTGGTGTTGCAAGCGGCGCAGGATTTCTTCCTTGCCTTGCGGAAGAACCCCGGCATAAACCGTTTGAATGGCGGCTTGTTGGGCCACCGCATGCGCCGTGCGCGCGTTATCCCCCGTCAGCAAACAGACTTTCAGGCCCATTTGTTGCAAAATTTGCACGGCTTCCCGGGCAGACGGGCGCAACGGGGCGGATAAGGCAAGCACGCCCAAAATGCGCGTTTCTTCCCCTATCCAAAAAGGCGTTTTGCCTTGCCCGGCCCAAGTGTCGGCCTGTGTTTTGAGCGCCGGGGGTAATGTTGCCTGCCGGGCCGCAAACACCTCACTCGCGCCAAAAATCCAACGGCCGTTCTGCCGGGCGCGCACCCCACCGCCGGGGATAATTTCAAACTGTTCCACCGGGGCAGGCTTTTCCCCTTGCCGGGCCGCCGCACTCACCACCGCTTGCGCAAACGGATGTTGGGAGGGGCTTTCCACACTGGCGCACGCCTGCCAAAAACGGCCGGGCTTTTCCCCGGGGGCCAAGGCAACGTCCGTCACTTGCGGGGCGTTTTGCGTCAACGTGCCGGTTTTATCAAACACCACGCAGGAAACCCGCCCGGCGCGCTCCAACGCCGCCGCCGATTTGATTAAAATGCCGCGCCGCGCCCCCACGCCCGTACCCACCATAATAGCCGTTGGAGTAGCCAGGCCCAGCGCACAGGGGCACGCAATCACCAGTACCGCAATAAAACGCTGTAATGCCACCTCAAACGAGGCTCCGGCTACCAACCAACCGGCCAACGTGCAAAGGGCCAACCCCAATACCACCGGCACAAAAACCGCACTTACTTTATCGGCCAGGCGGGCAATGGGCGCTTTGGAAGTGTTGGCATCTTCCACCAGTTTAATAATGGCGGCTAACGCGGTATCGGCCCCGGTATGCAAGGCGCGCATTTCAAAATAACCCGCGGTATTGACCGTACCCGCCGCCACGCGCGCACCGGGTGCTTTTTCCACAGGTACGCTTTCCCCGGTCAAGGCGGACTCGTCCACCGCGCCCGAACCGCTGACTACCACTCCGTCCGCCGCTATACGGCTGCCGGCGCGCACCACTAGCCTGTCCTCCGGGCGCACCTGCTCCGCCGGGATGCGCACTTCCTTACCGTTTTCAAGCCGCAGGGCTTCTTGCGGCACGAGTGACACCAACGCCGCCACCGCCGCCGTTGTTTTGCCTTTGGCGCGCGCTTCCAACCATTTGCCCAGGGTGACCAGCGTTAAAATCATGGCGGAAGATTCAAAATATAACGATTGTAAAGATTGCCCCCTTTGCAAAATTTGCACCAACGTCCACACGCCGGAAATAAACGCCGCACCGGAGCCCAAAGCCACCAAACTATCCATATTGGGCGCGCCCGCTACCAGCAGTTTTCCCCCGCGCGTAAAAAAAGCGCGGTTGAGCCACAGCACCGGGAGCGCAAGCATAAACTGCACCCCGGCAAAAACAGCCGGGTTCTGCACCACTTGGGCGGGAACTATGCCCCACATGGGGCCCATAGAAACATACAAAAGCGGCAGTAAAAAAGCCACGCTGAGCCAAAACCGCTTTTTAAGGGAAATTTCTTCCCGCGCGCCCGCCCGCTTGGCCGGGGCCGCTACGCCGTATCCGGCGGCCGCTATGGCGTGGTGTAAGGCTTGCGCGTTAAAATCCTCCGTCACCGTCACCGCCAACTTGTTCTGAAGTAAATTCACTGCCGCCGTTTTTACGCCTGGCACGCCCTGGGCCGCCTGCTCCACATGGGCGGCACAGGCGGCGCACGTCATACCTGTAATAAAAAATGTTTGCTTTTGTTCCATAGTTAATACCCCCCGGGGGGTGTAGTATATACTGTATAATTTATCTGCGCCGCCGGTCAACCGGGTTAAGAGGTTATTTTGTACAGCAAAACCCTTTTTGCTAGACTATAAGTATGACGATACTGATTATTCTTTTAATGTTAGCCTTAAACGCGCTGTTAGCCGCGTATGAAATGGCGTTAGCGTCCGTTTCGCGCACGAAACTTTCCATTTTAGCGCAAGAAAAAAAAGCCGGGGCCGATTCCGCCCTGTTTATGAAAGACCACATGGAGGGCAGTTTGGCCGTGGTGCAAATCGGCATTACGCTGGTGGGCGCGATTGCGGCGGCCTGCGGCGGGGCCAGTGCGGACGACGCCTTCGCCCCCAAATTGCAGGAGTGGTTCGCCCTGCCCAAACGCCTGGCGAACGTATTATCCATGGCGTTTGTCGTGTTGCCGCTTAGTTTTATTACCATTGTGTTTGCGGAGCTGACCCCCAAAACCTTTGCCATTAAAAATAAAGAATGGGTGGTGCTTCAGCTTTCCCCCGCTATGCGCGTGATGTATGCGGTGTTGTTCCCCATTGTGCGCATTATGGAAGCGATTGTAAAATTTTTTACGAAAAAATCTTTCCAACAAGAACAAGACCCGCGCGAAGCCCAAAAAGCGGCCATTGCCGATTTACGCACCGCGGTAGCTATTGCCTCGTCCTCGCGCTTGTTCGGCAAGGCGGAAGAAAAAATAGTCATGTCCAGCGCGCTGTTTTGCATACGCAGTATACGCGAAATACAAGTACCTTTGGAACAAGTATATATTTTGTATGCTAACGATTCTATTGCCGATACTTACATAAAAGCACACATGGATATGCACACCCGCTTCCCCGTGTGCGAAGACCCCAATAACGTGCAAAGCATTATCGGGTATCTTAATTTTAAGGATATTTTCCAAGCCACCAAAGTATCTGCCGGGCAACCCACCAGTGCGCGTTCCATTGTGCGGCCCATCATCAGTTTATCGGCCGATACGCTTATTTCCACCGCGCTTGAAAAACTGATTAAAACCCACCAACATATTTGTTTGGTGACGGATAAAAACCAAATTACCGGGATTCTTACCCTGGAAGATATTTTTGAAGAAATGGTGGGCGAGATTGAAGACGAATACGATTTTTTTACTGCCTATATCCGCCCGTTCGGCAACGGTGTAATTGCCAGCGCCGCCGCCAATATGGCCGATGTTTACAGCGCGCTTAATATGCCGGTGCCGGGGCAGTTGGCTAAAATTTCCGTAGAAAAATGGACGGAGCAAAAGTTAGGCCGCCCCATACAAAAAGAAGATAAAATTACAACAGACGGCCTATGCGTGACGCCGCGCAAATTCCGCCGCCACCGCGTTATGGAAACCGTCATCACCAAAGCGCCAACCGTTTAGCCGCATACCTTACGCAAAAAGCCCCGGGCAAAAACCGGGGCTTTTTTATGGGTACGGGTTTTATAAAATGCCGCGTTTGGTCAGTTCTTCGCGCAACTGGAGCGGGGAAACAAAATCTATCGTTTTCATACCCAGTTTGGCGGCGGCGATGGTGTTTTCGGAATGGTCGTCTATAAACAAAGTTTCGGCCGGGTCCAGTTGGTAGCGGGAGAGTAAAATTTTATACAAACCGGGGTCCGGCTTGATGGTTTTTTCCTGCCCGGAAATAACCATACCGCTAAACAGCGGGAAAAAATTATACCGCTCTTGCGCCAGCGGCAGTGTTTCGGCCGACCAGTTGGAAAGCGCATACAGGCGGTAGCCTTTATCGTACAATTCTTTTAAGATTTCCACCGAGCCTTTAATAAGCCCGCCCAACATTTCTTCCCACCGCAAAAAATAATCATCAATTTGGGCCGAATAACGCGGATATTTGGCCTTTAATTCCGCCTGCCCTACCGCAAACGGCCGCCCCGCATCCTGCCGGGAGTTCCATTCGCTCGTGCAAATATGGTTTAAGAACCAATCCATTTCTTCCGTGGAAGAAAAAATTTTACGGTATAAATACCGCGGGTTCCAATCAATCAGCACGCCGCCCAAATCAAACACAATATTTTTCATAAAATTCCCCCTAAAACCCCTGTTGTTTTTATTATAACTTTCGCGCGAAAATTTTTCAACGCCCGCCCGGCCGAAAATAAAAGCCGGAGCTTGCGGCCCCGGCCTTATCCCTTACAACACTAAAGTATCTTCCATATCCGGCCCGGTGGAAATAAGGGCAATTTCCGGGTGCGGGTAAACCTCGCGGGACAGCGCTTTCAAATCTTCCAAAAATGCCTTGGCCTGGGGGGTGAAATCTTCGTACTTTTTCACGCGGTCATTCCCGGCAAACATATCTATATGCGTAATGGCAATTTTGGTGCAGTTGTTAATCATAATCGCGCGGGAAGCGGACGTTTTTTCAAACGCGCCGATACGCCGCAACCGCTTGGAAACACTGCCGATTTCGTGCCCTTTGGTATGGTAAATTTCCAGCTCTTTTTCGTCGGTCATTTCATGCGCTAGCGGCCCGGGCCCCACGCGGGTGATATACGGCTTAAACACTACATACACATCCCGCACGCTCTTGGGGCCTAACCCGGCTTCACCCAAAAAAGTAGCGGCCGTGGTATCGCGCGACGTGACGAACGGATATTCCCCATGCAATAAAGAAAGTTTAATTCCCTGGGTGCCTTCCAGCAGGATATCTTCCCCGCGGTCCAAGGCTTTGTTGAGCAGTTCCGGCACGTCTTGGATGAACTCTTTTAACAGCGGTTCGTCTTTGGCAAATTTTACGTTGCGGCGTTCAATGCGGTCTTTCACCGCCTGCCCCAGCCCGGTGCCCACACTGCCAATATGGCTCATAAAGTGTGCGGCTCCCCGCTCCCGGGCGGTTTCTTCCTCGGTAATTAACACGGCATGCGGGTCAATAATCAACCGCTCCGCCGTGCCGGTCACTTCCAACTCTTTTAATAACCACTCCGTTTTGGTATAGGCCCCGGCCCCCAACACTAATTTGGTAGCCGGATTTAAGAAACCGGACGGTATATTTTTTAACGTGTAAGAAGTGCCGTTTTGCACCACGGTATGCCCGGCATTCGGGCCGCCCACGCGCACACAATAGGCGTAAGAGCCTTTATACGATAAATAGGCCGAAATTTTCCCCTTTCCTTCATCTCCGGCTTGCCCGCCGCATACAATATCTATCATGCTTATTTCCCCCTTGCCCGTTGCGCGGCCAGCCCCGTATAATTAAATACGCTAAGCGCCCGCAGTTTATTTTTAATCACGGGTTCTACTTGTAAATTTTCTATAAATACCTGCAAATCTTCCTGCGTAATGGCGTGCCCGCGGGTAAGCGCTTTTAATTGCTCATACGGTTTTGCCTGCCCCGCCGCGCGCAAAATGGTTTGGATGCCCTCCGCCAATACTTCCGGGTGTCGGGCCAACTGTGCTTTAGCCAACGCCCGGTTGAAAGAAACTCGTTCCAACCCCTCCGCCAAAGAGGTATACGCCACCAACGCATAACCGAACGCTACGCCCATATTGCGCAGAACGGTGGAATCGGACAAATCCCGCTGTAAGCGGGAAAGCGGCAACTTGGCGGAAAAAAACGTAAAAAGCGCGTCCGATAACTGCAAATTGCCCTCGGCATTTTCAAAATGAATGGGATTAATTTTTTGCGGCATGGTGGACGACCCCACCTCGCCCGCTACGGCTTTTTGCCGCAAAAGGCCGTCGCTGATGTAGCGCCAAAAATCCTGGCACAGGCCCAGTAAAATAAGGTGAATCCGGCGCAGGTTATCAAACAGCTCCGCATAAGAATCCCGGTTATCTATTTGGGTGGAAAGCGGGCTTAAATACAATTTAATTTTGCGCCCGCGGTTTAAGGCGGCGGCCACCCGGGCGGAAACGCGCGGCCAATTTATTTGGCTAAAGGCCGCATAGTGGGCGTTGTAATTGCCCACGGCTCCGCTAAACTTAAACGATATTTGCCGTTTTTTTAATTGGTTTAACTGTTCCGAAAGGCGGCTTTCAAACACGCGCACTTCTTTACCGAACGTAGTGGGAACGGCCGCTTGGCCGTGCGTACGTGCCAACAAGGGGGCCGCGGCTTCCCGCCGCGCCAAAGCCGCTAACCGGCGGCGCAAATTTTCCAACGCAGGCAGTAAAACCCGCTCCAGGCCGTCCGCCAATAAAACGGCGTAAGCGGCGCTGTTAATGTCTTCGCTCGTCAGCGCAAAGTGGAGCCACTCCGCGCGGTTTTTCAAGGGGGTAGCCGCCAGTTTTTCTTTCAAAAAATATTCTATGGCTTTTACGTCGTGGCGGGTGGCTTTAATGCCGTTGCGCCCCGTTTGCTCATACGCGCGGATAGCCTGCAAATCTTGTTCCGTCAGCTCCGCCAAACGCGCCAACTGTTGTTTTTCCGGCGCGGAAAGCGGCGCCAAACCCGGCAAATTCAGCCCGGATAAAACTTCCAACCAAATGCACTCCGCACGCACGCGGGCGCGCGTTAGGGCCGCCTCGCCCATGCAAAAGGCCAAAGGCTTAACAGTGGAAGCATAGCGCCCGTCCAGCGGGCAAAGAATAGGGCTCTGCATATTGGTATTGTAGCAAATAACGCACCCGCTCCAGGCAATAAAAAACCCGGGGCGTTTGAAACACCCCGGGCCGGTAAACTAAAAACAAGTTTATTTGGTTTTTTCTTGGGTAGAAAAGCCGTCGTTCTGGTTCCACCCGCCGCCTAATGCCTGGCATAAGGTGACAACGGAATTAAGCTCGCTCAGCCGGGCGGAAGATTCGCTCATTTCGGCAGAGAGCAAAGTGCTTTCCACGTTCAGCAAATCCGTCACGTCAATCAGGCCCGCTTCTTCCTGCTTTTTAGTTAAATCATAACTGCGGCGCATGGCCTGGGTTTGCTGTTGGTAAGAATCAAACACATCCCGGTTGATTTTATTGGCGGCAATTGCGTCTAACGCTTCCTTAAAAGCCCCTTGGACGGTTTTTTCATACGTAGCCAACATTTGCACATATTTGGCTTTTACCGCCTTGTTTTGGGAGCGGATTTTGCCGCCCGCAAAAATAGGCCCGGTCACTTTAGCGGTAAGCGCCCATACGCCTTGCTGGCCGCCCGTAAACAACTGGTTGAGCGCCGCGCTGGCATATCCGGCCGAGGCCGTCAGCGGAATAGACGGGAAATACGCCGCCCGCGCCGCGCCGATATTGGCATTGGCCGCCATTAATTGCCCTTCCGCCTGGCGCACATCCGGCCGGCGGGCCAATAAGTCGGAAGGCAACCCTTCCGGCACGTCCGGCACTAACGTCATGGCGGCTAAACTTTGCCCGCGTTCCACGCCGTCTTGCACCATAGCGCGGGGGCTGCGGCCCAAAAGCACCGTAAGTGCCGTTTCGGCTTTTTCTATGGAAAGTTTCAATTCCTGTTGTTGGGCCTGCACACTGGCCATACTGGCTTCAATGCGGCGCAAATCAACTTCCGTGCAGTAGCCGTTTTCATAACGGCTTTGGTACACGCGCACGCTTTCCTGCCGGGTTTGCAACGTGCGGGTGGCAATATTCAGCTGTTCATCCAACGCACGCAAGGAAAAATAGCCGCGCGCCACGTTGGCCGTAAGCGCCAAACGCACGTTATCGCGGTTGGCCTCACTGGCCAGCAACTGGGCCCGGGCCGCTTCGCTCAAGCGGCGGTATTTGCCCCACAAATCCAGCTCAAAGGATACCACCGCACCGGCCGTACTTTGGGTTTGCCCGGAGCCGCGCGCATTTCCGGCGCGGCCCGTTTCACCCGCCACACTTAAACCGGGCAGTTGGTCTGCCACCGCTACACCCACATTGGCGCGGGCTTCGTCCACGCGGGCCATGGCAAGGCGAAGGTCCTTGTTATATTGCAAGGCTTCTTCTTCCATTTGGTTTAAGATGGGGTCATTAAAGGCTTCCCACCATTTTACCGTGGTAAACACGCTGTAATCGGCGGAAGCGGTTTCTTCCGGCAAATCCACCAACGGTTTGCGGTAATTGGGGCCCATCATGCACCCGCCGGCCAGCACGCACGCCGCCAGCAAGGCAGAAATTTGATTAAATTTCATGTTTTTCCTCCTCTTGCGCCGTTTTTTCTTCCGGCAAGGATAAATCATCCTGCGGTGTAGTCACGCCGGCATCCGTACGGGAAGCACTGCGCCCGCCTAACAGCACGAAGAACAACGGGATAAACAGCGGCGCAATTAACGTGGCGGCTAACATACCGAACACCACAGCCGTACCGATAGAGTGGCGGCTGGCCGCACCGGCCCCGGTGCTGATAGCGAGCGGCACACAACCCAAAATGAACGCCAAAGACGTCATAATAATCGGGCGGAAACGCAAGCGCGCCGCTTGCACAGCCGCTTTGGCGGCAGGCAAGCCCTGCTCTTTCAACAAGACCGCAAACTCTACAATCAAAATAGCGTTTTTAGCGGCCAACCCTACCAGGGCCACCAACGCAATTTGGAAGTAAATATCGTTAGAAAGCCCGCGCATATAAGTACCCGCCAACGCGCCGAACACCGCAAACGGCACGGCTAACAATACGGCAATCGGCAGGCTCCATTTTTCATACTGGGCGGCCAAAATTAAGAATACCACCAGCATACCTAATAACAGGGCCGAGGTAGAAGACGAACCGGAAATTTTTTCCTGATACGTCGTACCCGTCCAAGACAAGGTAAAGCTGGGGTCCAATACTTCTTTGGCGGTTTCTTCCAACGCGCTAATGGCTTCCCCGGTGCTGTACCCGCTGGCCGGATTAGCAATAATTTTGGCGGCCTGGAACACGTTAAACCGTTCCACCATATCCGGCCCCAAAGACGGCGTCAGCTTAACCAAGGCGGAAAGCGGCACCATGGCCCCGGTAGTGGAGCGCGCGTAAATGCCGGAAATTTGTTCCGGGCGGGCGCGGTATTCACTATCGGCCTGCATCATTACCTTAAAACTGCGGCCGGAGTAGGTAAAGTCGTTAATATAAGTGGTACCGAAGGTAGCCTGCAACGTGGTGTACAGTTCCGTCAGCGAAACACCCATACTTTGCGCTTTAATTTCGTCCACTTCCAGCGTATATTGCGGCACGGCGGAAGTAAACGTCGTGCTGGCGCTGGCGATTTCTTTACGCTTTTGGGCGGCGGCAATTAATTTATTGGCCTGCGCTTGCAAGGCACTGCTCCCGCCGGAACCGCGGTTCTGCACATAGCCTTCCAAACCGCCGGTGGTACTCATACCCATAATGGCAGGCGGGTTGAACGGCATAACCAACGCCCCCGGTATTTTAACCCGGGAGAGCATATAAATCGTGCCCACCAAAGAGGTAGAGGACAGATTTTTGGCTTTGCGGTCATCCCACGGTTTTAACTGCACGAAGGAGGCAATACCGTTGCTTTTCATGGTACTGCTGAGCAAGTCGTACCCGGCAAAGGTTAATTCTTCTTTGACGGCCGGCTGGGCTAAAATGATTTTTTCCAGGTCGGAAGCGACGGCTTCACTGCCGGAAAGCGAGGTGGCCGGGTCCAACTGGGTACCAATCATAATCATACCCTGGTCTTCGTCCGGCAGTAAACTTTCGGGCACAATCTTAAACAGACCGAAAGCCCCGCAAAATAAAAGCACCACACAAAGAATAGCCACCGGAATCCGGCGGACAAAAAAGCCTACCACCCCGGTATATTTATCGGTGATTTTTTCAAAAAAGCGGTCAAACTTATAGAAAAAACCTTTGGTGGGGGCTTCCCGGTGTCTCAACAGCAACGCGCACAGGGCGGGGGTCAGCGTAAGCGCCACCAAGCCGGAAATAACCACGGACACGGCAATCGTAATAGCAAACTGCTGGTACATCACCCCGGTTAAACCGCCCATAAACGCCACCGGCACGAATACGGAACAAAGCACCAGTACAATCGCCACCACCGGGCCGGACACTTCGTCCATGGCTTTAATGGTAGCTTCTTTGACGGGCAGATGTTCGTCGTGCATAATACGTTCCACGTTTTCAATCACCACAATAGCGTCGTCTACCACAATACCGATAGCCAACACAAGCCCGAACAGGGTAAGCGTATTAATAGAGAACCCAAACACCAACATCCCGGCAAACGCGCCGATAACGGACACCGGCACCGCCAAGCACGGAATCAGCGTGGCGCGCCAGTCTTTCAAGAACAAATATACCACCAAGAACACCAAAATCATGGCTTCCGCTAACGTATGCAACACTTCTTTAATAGAAGCGGACACGAACAGCGTGGTATCATACGCCACGGTATAGTCAATATCCATATCCGGCGGGAAGTTGGCCGACAATTCTTTCAGGCGGGCCTGTACGGCTTTGGCCGTAGCCACCGCGTTTGCACCCGGGGACAAGAACACCGCCACCGGCACCGCCGGCTTGCCGTTAAAACGGCCGTTAAATTCATACGTCTGGCTGCCCAGTTCAATGCGGGCCACATCTTTGAGTCTAAGCGAAGTACCGTCCGCATTGGCGCGCAAAATAATCTCGCCAAATTCTTCCGGTTTGGTAAAGCGGCCGGGGGCCACAATAGAGTACATCCTATCTACCGATACCGCAAGCGGCGGCTGGCCGATTTTACCCGCCGAGCGCTGTACGTTCTGCGCTTTGACGGCGGAAATAACATCACTGACGGACAAGCCGCGTTGGGAAAGCACATCCGGCTTAATCCAAATACGGATGGAGTAGTCGTTGGCGGCCATCACCTGGGAATCCCCCACGCCTTCAATACGTTTTAAGTCGTCTACAATGTTTAATAAGGCGTAGTTCCCAATGGTGGTGGTGTCCGAATATCCGTTCGGGGAATAAAAAGCGATTAACTGTAAAATGGAAGACGATTTCTTTTCCACCGTCACCCCGTACTGGCGCACTACATCCGGCAACGTATTGGTAGCAGCCTGCACGCGGTTGTTTACGTTAATCATGGCCTGGTCCGGGTCCGTACCTACCTTAAAAGAAACAATCAGGTTCATATCCCCGTTGGAGGCAGAGGTGGAGTTCATATACAACATATCCTCCACCCCGTTTACCTGTTGTTCAATAGGGGCGGCTACCGTTTCGGCAATTACTTCCGGGCTGGCGCCCGGGTATTTGGCGGACACTTGCACCGTAGGCGGGGTAAGGTCCGGGTATTGCTCAATAGGCAGCATGGTAATAGATACAATACCAAACAGCACTATTAAGAGCGATATTACCGTTGAAAAAATAGGGCGGTTAATAAAAAATTTGGAAAACATACGCCCCTCTTATTTACCTTGCTGGTCGTTCGGCAAGGCTTGCGCATCCGGCGCAACGGACTTATCAATGGTGGCTTCCAAAGAAGCTACACTGCGCCCGTCCTGGCTGGCAGGCTGTGCCGTTTGAGCCGTGGCGGGGAGAGTAAATTTTTGCAAGTTGACCGTCACTTGCATACCGGGTTTCAATTTAATAAGCCCGTTGGAAACAATTTTTTCGCCGTGTTTCAAACCCTCGGAAATAATATACATATCATTTTGGAGTTCCCCTTTTACCGGGCGGGCGGCCACTGTGTTATTGCTGTCCACTACATAGGTCAACATTCCTTCCGGCGTGTTGAGTACGGCGGAAGACGGCACCAAAATAGCATTTTTATACACAGCACCCACCAGGCGCACGCGCACAAACTGGCCGGGCATTAACTGGCGGTCATTTTTGGGGTTGGCAAATTCCGCACGCATAGCCAAGCTGGAAGTTTGGGTGTTTTCCGTGCTGTCAAAGAAAATAATTTTGCCTTTTTGTGCATACACTTTTCCGTTGGCCAAAATAGCTTCTACATATAAGGGGGCTTTTTCGGCCGCCATTTTGCGGTATTCGGCCGGGTCCACCGCCGAGGATTTTTTTTCATCCCCCAGCACAATTTGGCCGGACATATAACCGCTGGCTAATTTAGCAAACTGGCTGCCGGGCATAGAAAAATTTACCCACAACGGGTTGGTCTGTACCATGGTGGTCAAAAAGCCGGATTCCCCGGTGGGGGAAACCAAACTGCCCACGGATTGCGCTTCTTTACCCACAATGCCGGAAATAGGCGCTTTTACTTTGGTATAGTCAAAATTAATTTTAGCAGTGGTGACGCCCGCTTTGGCCACTTGCACATTGGCTTGGGCGGTTTCATAAGCGGAAAGGGCATCATCATAATTTTTTTGGCTGACGGCTTTATCCGCCAACAATTTTTTCATACGGTTGTACTCGCGCTGGGTACTGCGTTCCTGCGCCTCCGCTTGCGCTAAAGAACCGCGCGCGCGTTCCAACGCGGCTTTGTATTCTTTATCATCAATTTGAAAAAGTTGTGTCCCCTCTTTTACATACGCGCCCTCATCAAACAGGCGGGATTGCAAAATCCCCCCCACTTGCGCGCGTACATTTACCTGCAAAGAGCCCGCAACCTGGGCCGGGTATTCAATATCCCACGGCAAATCCGCCTGCACAACTTCTATGGCGTTTACCGTTTGGGCAGGCATTTGCCCGCCGGCTTGTTTGCCCTTGCAGGCACTGCAGCTTAATACCGCCGCACCTAACAGGGTGAAACAAACAATTTTTACTGCGTTGTTCATTCGTTGTATTCCCCTTATTAAATTAAGATATACTCAAATAATAGCATATTTTATACATAAAAACCTACCGCCCGGTAAACAAAAATTAATTAGAAAGGCAAATCTTACAGGAATTGCTACAATAATACCATGAGTGAAAAACAAAATATGCTGGAAAGCCGCCCCTATAACGCGGCCCACCCGGAACTAAAACAAGAACGCCTCCGCGCGCGCAAACTGCTTTGGCAACTCAACCGGTCCAACCCGGAAGACGAAGCCGAACGCGCCCAAATTTTGCACGAACTGCTCCCCAACGCCGCGCAGGATTTGCATTTGGAACCGCCGTTTTTTTGTGATTACGGCACCCAAATTTACACCGGGAAAAATGTATTTATCAATTTTAACTGCACCATTTTGGATTGCGCCAAAGTGGAAATAGGCGATAATACGCTCATCGGCCCTAACGTACAAATTTATACGGCCACCCACCCGCTTTTGCCGCAAAAACGCCTGGAAGGCTTAGAATCTGCCCAAAAAGTGCGTATCGGCAAGAATGTTTGGCTGGGCGGCGGGTGCATTATTTTGCCCGGTGTTTGGATTGGCGATAACGCCATTGTGGCGGCGGGGGCCGTCGTCACGCGGGACGTGGGAGAAGGAACGGTGGTAGCCGGGAGTCCGGCCAAAGTAATCCGCCGTTTTTTGGTCTAGCGGCCCTAACCTTTTTTCAACCCGGTAAAAAGGGCACTAAAAAATTATACTGTAAATAAGGGGTTTTACCTGATGGCACTGGTCAATAATTTAGAAGAGCTTATCGGCAATACGCCGCTTTTACGCTTAAACCGCTTGCACAACGGCCCGGCCGCCGTGTATGCCAAATTGGAGATGTTCAATCCGTACAGTATTAAAGACCGCCCGGCCGCCGCCATGTTGCAAGCGGCCGAACAAGCCGGGCAGTTAAAACCGGGCGGCGCGTTGGTGGAGCCCACCAGCGGCAACACCGGGATAGCGCTTGCGTTTTTAGCCGCCGCCAAAGGCTACACCATTACCCTTACTATGCCTGCCAGCATGAGCCCGGAGCGCATTAAAATCTTAAAAGCGTTGGGGGCCAACGTGGTACTAACAGACCCGGCGCTCGGCATGAACGGTGCTATCCAAGAAGCGGAAAACATCTGCCGCCAAACAGGCGCTTTTATGCCGTCCCAATTTACCAATCCCAATAACCCCGCCTCGCACCGCCAAACGGCGCAGGAAATTGATAAAGATTTGCACGGCAAGGTGGACATACTGGTCTGCGGCGTGGGCACCGGGGGAACCTTAACGGGAACCGGGCGCGCCCTCAAACAAATGCACCCGCATTTGCGTATAATAGCGGTGGAGCCGTCCGATTCGCCGGTGTTATCCGGCGGCAAGGCAGGGCCGCACAAATTGCAAGGCATTGGGGCGGGGTTTATTCCGTCTATTTTAGATACCCGGCTCATAGATGAAGTCGTGCAAGTGACGGCGGAAAACGCCGGGAAAACCGCACGCGAACTGGCTAAAAAAGAAGGCTTACTGGCGGGAATCAGCGGCGGGGCCGCCCTTTGGGCCGCGTTGCAAGAAGCCCGCAAACCGCAGAACGCCGCCAAAAACATCGTGGTTATTCTGCCGGACAGCGGGGAGCGGTATTTAAGCACTTGGGAATTTGACGAAAACGCATGAAAAAATTACTGGTAATGCTTTGCTTGCCGGCGGTGTTGGGGGTTTCCCTTTTCGCCCAAGAAAAAGCGGATATTGTAATAGAAATGGACGGCTCCGCCACGGCGGGCCCGTCTGTATCCGTGGGGCAATACTCCGCGCGGGAGTTGGCTAAAAAATTCAAAGGCAAAACCTTGTCCGCCGTCTTATCCGCCGCAACCACGGTGCCCACCCGCCGGGAAGACTTTACAGGCAAGCACCGCCAAACCTTTACCGCCCTGCGCTATGGGGACGAAACCGATTTTCGCCAACTCTTATTTTACGCCCAAGAGCCGCAAACCTTTGTGGCGGCGGCGGACAGCGTTTCCGGCATACTGTGGTGGCGCGATACATACGGGGTGGAAATTACCGTCAGCCGCCGCGCGTTTGAAAAAGCGTTTCCGCAGGCCGCGCGTTCCGCCCTTCAAAATTTGAAAACCGGGCAAACCTTGGACGTATTCCTCCTAAAAAACGCGCCCGCCGAAAAGCCGTTTTCCCATTATTATATTTTTGAACAAGAGCGCCTGAAACAAGTGCTGAAAGACCAGGCCGCTTATGATAGTTTTTCCGCCCAAATAGCGGCGGACAACAAAGCATTTAACGAACTGCAACGCCAGAAAAAGGAGCAGGCCCAAAAGCCGCGCCCAACCGTGCCGGAGCGCCCCAAGGCGTTGTCTTACGGCGGCACGCAAGACCAGTATTTATACGGCCCGCGGCTTGTAAAAGGCAAACGCCCCATGGAAAAAGAAAACTCCCGCAAGAAAAGCGGACAAAACTCCACCGCCGCGCAGGAGGGAAAATGACTTATTTATCTTCTATGGGGATAGCGGGTGCGCTGTACCTGATTTTGCAAATTTGCGTGACCGTACACATCCTTCTACATAAAGAAGACGTCCACAGCACTATCGGTTGGATTGGCCTGGTGTGGCTTACCCCGCTTGTAGGCACCGTAATTTATGTACTGCTGGGTATCAACCGTATCCACCGCAAAGCGTTGGATTTGCGCAACAGCGGGCCGGCCTTGTATAAACTGTCCGCGCGCGAAGCCCAGGAAGCGGAAAAATTATTCCCGCCCTCTTTTTGGCAGTTAATCCGCCTGGGGCACAAAGTCCACCCGCAACTTTTTGCCCGCGGCAACCGCATTACGCCGCTCATCAACGGGGATAACGCCTACCCCGAAATGTGCCGCCTGATTGCGCAAGCTAAAAAAGAAGTGCTTTTAGCCAGTTATATTTTGAATAACGATAAAGCCGGGCAAATGTTTTTAACCGCCTTAAAAACAGCCGCCCAAAACGGCGCCCGGGTAAAAATGCTGGTAGACGGCGTGGGGCTCAATTATTCCAAACCCAACATTATGGCCGCCGCCCGCAAAATAAAAGGGCTGGAAACGGCCGTCTTTTTACCGTCTAAAAGCCCCATTAATTTACCGTTTGTAAACTTGCGCAACCACCGCAAAATTTTAGTGGTGGACGGACAAAAAGCCGTCTTTGGCGGAATGAATATCGCACACGAGGATTTACTGAAAAGCAAACCCAAGCACCCGGTGCAGGACGTGACATTTTTGGTGGAAGGCCCGGTGGTGGAGCAAATGGCCCGCGTGTTTGAAGAAGATTGGATTTTTACCGGCAAAAAGCCGTTTGTTCCGGCGGCCTACCCGCACTCCCAAAAATTACCGGGTGATATTCCCGCGCGGATTATCCCGGACGGGCCGGACAGCGACTACGGCAAACTGCAACTGATGCTTTGTGGCGCCTTAAACTGCGCCCAGCAAAGCGTATCCATTGTGACCCCGTATTTCCTGCCGGAAGAAGACGTATTAAACGCGCTGGAACTGGCCAGTTTGCGCGGCGTAAATGTGGAAATCATCCTGCCCGCCAAAAGCAATATTTTTGGGATGGATTGGGCCATGCAGGCCAACTTTGCGCGCTTACTTAAACGCGGCATAAAAATCTACCGCACCCCGGCCCCGTTTGACCACAGCAAATTAATGGTGGCGGATAATGCGTGGGTGTTTGCCGGCTCCGCAAATTGGGACGTGCGGAGCTTAAAACTAAATTTTGAATGTAATATAGAATGTTTCAGCAAAACGCTGGCGGAACAGGTATTAAAAATTATTCACGCCAAAAAAGCGGCCGCACAGCCGGAAACATTCGGCACGCACGCCAACACGCCGTGGCTCAAACAACTGCGCAACCGCGCGTTTAAGTTATTAACACCGTACTACTAATTATGTTTTATAAAATTCCTTCCCCCAACCGGGTTTTATTTTATAAAGGCACGCCGCGGCGGCGCAAATTGCCCGCCCGCTTTACCGTGTGCGTGTGGAATTTGCATAAATGCAAAGACCCCGGCTTTGCCCCGGCCTTTGCGGCTTGTTGCGCCCGTGCCGATTTGTTTTTAACGCAAGAGGCCGTTTTCCGGCCGGGAACCGACAACCCTTTATTGCTCCCCGGGTTAGAATGGGCGGGGGCCGTCAGCTTTTTATCCCTCCGCCGGCATACCCCGATAGGGATAGCCACCGGGTGCCGGGCCCCGGCCCTGCAGTCCGGCTACCGCGCCCAAGTGCTGGAGCCGTTTTTCAAAATGCCCAAAATGGCCCTTGCCACCGTGTACGATACGGAAAACGGCCCTTTACTGGTACTAAATATCCACGCCATTAATTTTAAGGGCTTAAGCGCATTCAAACTGTATTTAGCCAAGGCGGCAGAGCTATTGGCGGGCTTCCCGGGTGCGGTACTGGTGGCGGGGGATTTTAACACCTGGAGCGGCGGGCGCTTAACGGCCCTTAAGCAAGCGGCCCGGGCGCTCAACTTGCAAGAGGCTGTTTTTGAGCCGGACACCCGCAAACGCTTTTGGGGCCGCCCGGTGGATTTCCTTTTTACCCGCGGCCTGCAAATAAACCGGGCGTGGGTGGAGCCGACCGCCGCGTCCGACCATCACCCCTTATGGGCCTGTTTGTCAATAGAATAGCGCCCCAAATATGCTAAAATATAAGAAAATTCACTTTTTTATAAATTTATGAATACAACTGATAATAAAGCCGTATTTTTCAAACGCCGCGCCTTAAAAGAGGTTATTGCGGCCTTTGACCGCGGAGAGCTGGAAACTGCCGCTTTCCGTATTCCCTTTACCGTGATTCCCAAAGAATCTAAATCCACGGTACGTTGCTGTATTTACAAGGAACGGGCGGTTTTCCGCGCGCGCACGTTGGCCGCTTTGGGCGGCAGTGTGGAACAAGACGACGAAGCCACCTCGCTCAACGAATACGCCAAACAAGCCCTTTTACGCAAAGACGTTCCCTCCACCCCGCTGACGGTTATGGATATTGCCTGCAAAGGGTGCGTAAAAGCCCGCCATTTGGTGACGGAAGCCTGCCAAGGTTGTTTGGCGCGCCCGTGCCAACAAGCGTGCCGCTTTGGGGCTATTTCGTTTGAAAACGGACATTCCAAAATTGACCCCGAAAAATGCAAAAACTGCGGCCAATGCAAAGAAGCCTGCCCCTACAACGCCATTACCTATGTGCCGGTACCATGCGAACAATCCTGCCCGGTCAACGCCATTCACAAGGGCGAAAACGGCTTTGCGGAAATTGATTTTGATAAATGTATTTCCTGCGGGCACTGCATGGACGCCTGCCCCTTTGGCGCCATTATGGAACGCAGCCAATTAGTGGATATTTTAAGCACCATTAAAAGCGGTAAAAAAATCTGCGCCATGGTGGCCCCGTCTATTGTGGGACAGTTTGACTGCACCTTGCCCCAACTGCTGACGGCTATTAAAAAAGCCGGGTTCACCAAAGCCACCGAAGTTGCCTTGGGGGCGGACGTCACCACCGCGCACGAAGCGGCCGAGCTGATTGAACGCCTGGAACGCGGCGATAAATTTATGACCACCTCTTGCTGCTCCGCGTGGATTCAAGCCGTTAAAAAACATTTGCCGGCCTTGAAACCGTTTGTATCCAGCACGCTTACCCCCATGGCTTATACCGCCGAAATTGAAAAGAAAAACGGTTTTGCCACCGTGTTTGTGGGGCCGTGCGTTTCCAAACGCGTGGAAGCCACCGAAAACGCCAATGTGGACTATGTAATGACGTATGAAGAGCTGGGCGCTTTGTTGGATGCCAAAAACATCAACCCGGCCGAATGTGAAGAAACCCCGCTTGACCCGTCCATTTCCGGCGAAAGCCGCTATTACGGCGTGACCGGCGGCGTGGCCCAAGCGGTAGAAAACGCCCTGCCCGGACACCCCATTAAAAAAATGGCGATTAACGGCTTGGATAAAAAAGCAATGCTTATGCTCCAAGCGTATGCGCGCGGCGTGGGCGACTTCCAGTTATTGGAAGTAATGAGCTGTAAAGGCGGCTGTATTGGCGGCCCTTGCACCTTAAAAAAACAGGCGCAAGTGATTAAACCCATTAAGGATTTAGTGGCCCAAAGCCCCAAAGTGAAACCAGCCGTCTTGCCCGAAAGCAACCCGGCCGACAAGAAAGAAGAATCTAAATAAGCCGTATTGAAACCCAACACCCCGGTTAAATAAACCGGGGTGTTTTTTTGCATTTTTTATGTTGTTGTTGCTGTTTTGTGTAGTTGTTGTTAGGCAGTTGTTGTTTTCGCACCCCTTTGAAGCCGTCTATAAAATTTATTTTTAACGGAATTATAAAGGCATTTTACTTGTCCGACCGTAGGGAGTTGTAAAATGCCCGTATAAAAATAAATTTTATGGCTTCCCGGGGTGCTAGCTTTTTGCTTACTTTTTTGCAATGAAAAAAGTAAGGCGGGTTTGGGGCGCAACCCCTGATAAAAATAATGTGGCCCCTCAAACGCAAACAAGGAGAAAAATGTTATTTTTCCCCTTGTGCGTTAATTTCTAAACTTACCACCAGCCGTGGCCTTTCTTCCTTGGCGTTGCCGTGCAGAGCAGTACAAGAGTTCGTGCTTGTAGCATGATTTTTCAAATTTAGGAAGATTTTGCGCCGCTAGTTTGGGCGACGTGTGGCTGAATGCCACTCTAGCCCAAAGGGGGCGCAAAAGGGCTTAAATTTGGAAAATGGTATGCCCATTAAATGCGAACAGAAAGCAAAATGTTATTTTGCTTTCTGCGCATTAAAATCCCAGCTTACCACCAGCCGTTATTTATCTATGATGTAGTGGCACCCGCGCGACTGCTCATCCTTTATCGCCGCATACGTTATCAACAGCGCCGTCTGCGTGCCGTTGCGCAAGTCCAACAATTCCTGGCACAGCGCATTTCCTTTGTAAAAGGCGTCAATTTCGTTATGCAGGTGGCGCAAGATTTTTTCCGCCCGATTGAGCCGCGTGCGGCTGCGTACTAAACCCACATAGTTCCACATGGTGTTTTTAAGGGTATCCAAATCCTGCTTAACCAGGTTGATGTCCGGCTTTTCGGACGGAATCACCCATTCTTTCGGCTCGGGAATGTGAAAATCGTTTTGCGCAATATCTTGTGCATCCGCCGCGGCGCATAAATAGCCCATGGCTACCGCCTCTAATAAAGAGGTGCTGGCCAGACGGTTCGCCCCGTGGTAGCCGGTGCAGGCCGTTTCCCCAATGGCGTTTAGGTTTACAATGTTCGTGCGCCCTTGCGGGGTGGCGTAAATCCCGCCGCAAAAATAGTGCGCGGCAGGCACCACGGGAATAGGTTGTTTCGTCAGGTCTATGCCGGATTCCAAACATTTTTTATAAATGGCCGGAAAGCGGTTTTTGGTAAATTCCGCCGGCTCGTGGGTAATATCCAAATACACGCAGTTGTGCGAGGTTCCCAAGCGTTCCTGCTCTATGGCGCGGGCGACAATATCGCGCGGGGCCAGGTCCTTTAAGGCGTGGTAGCGGGGCATAAAGGCTTCCCCGCGGCAGTTGCGCAAAATGGCGCCTTCGCCGCGCAGAGCCTCGGAAATTAAAAAGTTTTTGCCTTTGGCAAATACGGTAGGGTGGAATTGCACAAATTCCATATTCATAACCCGCGCCCCCACGCGGTAGGCCATGGCAATCCCGTGCCCGTAGGCGTGCTGGAAATTGGTGGTGTGGCGGTACACTTGCCCCACGCCGCCCGTAGCCAAAACGGTCTTTTTGGCGGTGATGGCAAACACTTCGCCGGAGGTATTATCCAGTACATACGCGCCGAATACGGTAAGCGGATAGTAGCGGTCCAAAATGTTGGTGGAGGAGTGGGATAAAGTTAATAAATCTATGGCCGAGGTGCCTGGCATAACGGTAATGGCCGGGTTGTGTAAAATGGCTTTTTGTATGGCAGATAATAAAGCGTGGCCGGTGGTATCTTTGGAATAAATAATACGGTTTTTGCGGTGGGCGCCCTCGCGCGTGAAACGCAAGGCCCCTTTTTCGTCGCGGTCAAAATTAGCGGGGGCTTCTTTTAAGAAGATTTCCTCAATGGCTTTGCAACCCGCTTGCGAAAGCGTGCGCACGGCCTCGTCATTACACAAATGCGCCGTAGCCAGTTGCACATCTTCCAACAAATCCTGCATAACCAAATGCGGCTCATACACAATGCCGCCTTGGGCTAAATCGCTATTAGCATCTTCCAGCGGGCCGCAACTGAGCAAAATGGTTTTGAGCCCTTTTTTGGCGGCCTCGTGCGCGTAAACACAGCCGGCAATTCCGGCCCCGATAACCAGACAATCCGTATGTAGTATTTTCATATATATATTATAGAAAATCCCGCCCCCAAGCGGACAGTAAAACCCGCAAAAAGGGGTGTTTTTTGGCTTGCAAAAACGCACTGGAACGCGATTTTTATTATTTGATAAAATATATTTACACTGCTTAATGGCGGTGTTTTTTATCGGAAGAAAAAATATGTCTGCACCTGTTGCCAAAAATCCGTTTAAGGATAAAGCCTTATCTAAATTATTAATTAAATTTTCCGCCCCTGCCGTAGCCGGAATGTTTGTAAGTGCGCTTTATAACATTATTTCCCGCGTGTTGCTCGGGCGCACGCTGGGAGCGTTAGGAATTGCCGGTATCAGCATTTTGTTCCCACTTGGGTTTGTTTTTGTGGGGTTCAGTGCCCTGATAGGGGTAGGAGCCAATGCGTTGTTTTCCATCCGCTTGGGGGAGCAAAACGAGGCCGAGGCCCAACGCATTTTGGGCAACGCCTTTGTACTGCTGGCCCTCATTTCGGGCGTGCTGACCCTGGGCACTTATGTATTTTTGGACCCCATTTTAGGCTTTTTGGGGGCCGATAGCGCCGTATTGCCGTATGCGCGGGAATACACGCAAACCGTTATGCCGGGGTATTTTTTATTTGCTATCGGGCTGGGGATGAACAACTTTATCCGTTCTTCCGGCCACCCCAAAACAGCCATGGGCACGCAGTTAATCGGCGCGGCGGTAAATATCGTATTGGGGCCGTTGTTTATTTTTGGCTTTGGGTGGGGAATGAAAGGCGCCGCACTGGCTACCGTGTGCGGGCAGGTGGTTTCCTTTTTATGGATTTTGCTGTTTTTTGTAGGCAAGCGGAGCAGTTATAAACTGCATTGGCGGTATTTTGGGTTAAAATGGCATATTTTTTGGGCAAGCGTTTGTATCGGGTTTTCCCAATTTGCGTTTCAGATGGCGTCTTCGGTATTAAATGTTATTTTGAACCACGCGCTACTGCGCTATGGGGGGAATGTGGCTATTTCGGCCATTGGGATTGCTATTAGCGTAAATACCATTATTTTAATGCCGCTGATTGGGCTATCGCAAGGGGCGCAGCCGTTAATTGGCTATAACCACGGTGCGCGCAAATATACCACGGCTATCCAAACGCTCAAAATGGCTATCCGCTGGGGCACGGTTATTACTACGGTGGGGTTTGTGCTGATAGAAATTTTTGCCCGCCCGGTGGTGACTGTATTTAATAATACGGACCAAGAGCTTATTTCCATGGCCGCGTATGCGGTGCGGGTGCGGGTGCTGAATTTACTGCTGCCGCTGGTTGCGTTCCAAATCCTTACTACCAGCTTTTTTCAAGCCATTAACAAACCCTTAAAAGCGGCTTTTTTGAGCCTTTCCCGGCAAGTATTACTGGTTATACCGCTGGTGCTTATTTTGCCGTTGTTTTTGGGGTTAAACGGCGTGTTTTTCTCGCCGCCGATAGCGGATGCTATTTCCATTGTGCTGGCGTTTGTACTGCTTAAACGCCATTTTGAAAAATACCGCCAAAACTTCTTCTTTTCTAAAAAACATTAAGGCGGATACTATATATAAAAAGGGCCCGGCGTTAAAAAACACCGGGCCTTTTTGCGTTTGTTCAAACGGTTATTTGGTGGGGGTGGGGGCTCCGCCGGTTAAGTCTTTAATGGCGGCCACGGCACCCAATACATTGGAGGCTTCATACGGCATATAAATAACTTTGTTATCTTTGCCGTCGGTCATTTTGGACAGGGCTTCAATGTATTTAATGGAAATCATATAGCTGGCCGGGTTGGAAGACTGCGCCACCGTGCCCGCTATGATTTTTACGGATTCTGCTTCGGCGGTGGCTACTTTAATTTTGGCTTCGGACACCCCTTCCGCTTGCAGAATGGCGGCTTGTTTCAACCCTTCCGCTTTTTTAATTTCGGATTCGCGCACCGCTTCCGCTTTCAAAATTTGGGCCGTTTTGGTACCTTCGGCTTCCGTCACCATAGCGCGGCGGTCGCGTTCGGCCTTCATCTGTTTTTCCATGGCTTCGCGGATGGCGGCGGGGGGAATAATATCCTGCAATTCCACGCGGTTTACTTTTACGCCCCATTTGTTGCTGGCGTCATCCAAAATAACCTGCAATTTGCCGTTGATGATTTCGCGCGAAGTTAAGGTTTGGTCCAAGTCCATTTCACCAATGATGTTTCTTAACGTGGTTTGCGTTAATTTTTCAATGGCGGTGGGCAGGGATTCCACCTGATACGCCGCTTTCAGCGGGTCCGTAATTTGGAAATACAACAGCGCGTTGATTTCAATACCTACGTTATCTTTGGTAATCACGCTTTGGCGCGGGAAGTCGTACACGGTTTCGCGCATATCAATCGTATCGCGCAGTTCCATAAACGGTACGGAGCGCGTGCGGCCGGTGCTGTCCATATATTCCCGGCTGTTGCGCCATTCCATTAAGTGCGGTTTATCCATAATGGGGATAATCCAGTTGATACCCGGGTTTAAGACTTCCAGGTATTTACCAAAGCGCTCAATAATCATTACTTGCGCTTGTTTTACTACAATAATGCCTTTGGCGATAATCACAATAACAAAAAATGCAAGTACCGCCAAAAATGTAATGCCTAACCCTTCCATGGTGTTCTCCTTGAATTGAAATACGCCTGACGGCGCTTACGGCTTTTTACAAATTATTTGGGGCGTACGGTTAAGGTGACCCCGTCCAACTTTTCCACCACGCATACCGTGCCGGCGGATAGCGGTTTGGCGGCGGTGGCTTTCCAGCTTTCTCCGCCCACTTTTACGCGGCCTGAACCGTTTTGCGGGTCAATATCCGTTTCCACCAGGGCTTCTTGGCCGATGACGGCCTCCGCCGGGGTTTGAATGTGTTTGGAGCGGCCGTACAAGTGTTTTAAGGCAAACGGACGAACGCCTATCCAGGCACCGCCGGCTACCACAATAAATACGGCTACCTGCCACCAGATGTTGCCGCCCAACCACGACGCGAGCGAGGAGCCCAGTAAACCAATCCCCACACACGCGAGGGAAAATTCCATAGAAAATAACTCGCCGATGAAGCAACAAACGGCCAGTATTAAGTAGATGTAGTAAGTCACAGGAACACCTCCGTTAATTTTTGATAATTTCCAAATAATTACGCAAATATTTTAAGCGGCGTTCGTCGCGCAGTTTATTAAGCACATAAATCATATTGGCAATAAACCGGCGGATAATGGTACGGGAGGACAAGGGAGCAAAAAAGTTTTCGTTCCATTTAATTTCGCGCGATAAAATATAATCTTTACAATCCTGTACGGAAAGGATTTTGCCTTTATCCAGCGGGTCTATAAACAAATTTTGCTCCGTGGAGTGCGCTTGCAAATGCACCAAAATACGCCCGGCTAAATCCACCAAATTACATTCCAACCCATAGCGTTGGGCAATGGTTTGGTATAAACACGCCATGCACAGGCTGGAGCCGCGGCGTTTGACCAAAAAACGGCCGAAGGAAATGTCTTTAATATCCAAATTGGCGGGTAAAACCACAAAGCGCAAACTGTTAAAAAAGTATTTGCTTAACACTTCGGCGGCGCCGGATAAATCGGTAGTGTTTAAGAGGGCGGCGCGCATTTGCTGGGCCAGGTTATCCAAATTGTGGGTAATTTCTCCGCGGGTGGCGGAGGGGGAAACAAAGCGGGCCAAAATCCAAAGCCCTTCTTCCAAATCCGGGTTGATTTTGCCGGCGAATGCCGCCATTTGCTCGCTTAAATTATCCCAGCAGATTTCTTCCAGCGTGTGGCGTACCTTGGAGGGTACGGACAAATTAAAAGCGCTGTCTAACGCTTGCTGTACGCGGGCGGGGTTATCCTTTACGGCGGCGGCCAGCTCCGGGCGGAGCAGTTCCGTATATTCGTCCGATTCGGTTTCTATTAATTTAAGCAGTGCTTTTAATTGTTCCGGTCCCAGCGTTTTCATATATAAAAGAATAGCAAATTTAGACGGAATATAGAAATAAATTTATGCGGTATTTGGGGGGCCGTTTCCGGCCGGGCAAAAGCGGCCGCAAAGCCGGGGGGTTGGGCAAACTTTTGCATAGGTTTAACGGATAAAAATGCGGTAAAAAATTCCCTGTAAATTCCCCTAAAAACATAAAAAACCCCCGGGTAAACCGGGGGTTTTTCAAAATACTTGAAATAAAAAATTATTGCAAGTCTTTTTCGTTAGCGGTAATGGCTAATACTACGCGGCGGTTGGCGGCGCGCCCGGCGGCCGTGCGGTTGCTGGCAATCGGGTTAGAGGAGCCATAGCCTACATAGGAAATGCTTTTGGTTCTCAAATTGCTGCCCAACAAGAAATCGTACACCGCTTTGGCGCGCGCTTTGGACAGTTTGTTGTTAATGGCATCAGAGCCGGTAGAATCGGTATACCCTTGTACCACAATGCGGTTTTTGGGGTATTTTTTAAGTACGCGGTTGAGGTCCGTAAGCGTTTGCATGGCATCGGCGGACAGTTCACTGCTGCCGGTTTGGAACAAAATATCGTTTTTCAGGAATACCTGAATCCCGTTATCGCCTTTTACCACTTCGGCAATGGCGGCCAATTCTTTGGCTTGTTTGTCATAATAGTTGCCCAACAAGCCGCCCGCGGCCATACCGGCCAAAGCCCCGTAAACGGCGCCTTTGCCGCTCTTACCGCCCGTGCTGTGGGAAATAATAGCACCCGCGGCCGCGCCCACGGCGGCACCGCCGGCAGCGCCCCAAGCCGTCCGTTTGCCCGGAGTGGTGCAAGCGGAAGCCAACAGCGCGCAAATGCTGCAAATCAGAATGGTTTTCTTCATGAATAGCTCTCCTTGTAAAATAAAACTACTTTTATATTTTACTTTATTTATTGCCAGCCGCACAAAGGGGAAAATTGAAAAAAAGAAAATTTTTCTTACCGGAAAATTCCGCTTTATGGGGCGTTTTTAGACACAAAAAAACCGGGCCTTTTTAACAGGCCCAGTTTTTCAAAAACAGAAACGGCTTATTTGGCAGTCAGTTCCAATTCCACGCGGCGGTTGGCGGCGCGGCCTTTGGCGGTTTTGTTGGTGGCTACAAAGTTGGTAGCACCCAAACCTTTATAAGATACATTTTGTTCCGGCACACCTTTTCTGATTAACGCATCCGCCACCGCTTTGGCGCGGCGTTCGGACAAGTCTTTGTTATAGGCTTTGTCGCCGGTAGAGTCGGAATATCCCACAACCGTAATGTGGTGGTTCGGATATTTTTTCAAAATGCGGGCCGTTTGGCTCAACTGTTTGTTGGAAACGGGTTTGATTTGTTCGCTGTCCCACGCGAAGCGAATGGGGTTTTTGAAGTTGACCACCACTTTATTGGGGGTGTTGGTGCGGACGTCCGCCATTTGGGAAAAATCTTTTTCCTGTTGGGCGGCGGCTTCGCGCTGGGCTTTTTCGGCCGCGAGGCGTTCTTCTTCGGCGCGTTGGGCGGCTTCGCGTTCGCGCAGTTCGGCTTCGCGCTGGGCGTCACGTTCTTCTAATGCTTGGCGGGCGGCTTCTTGCGCCACGGTTTTTATGCAAGCACAGCTTTTGCAGTTTTGGGTGCAAGCGTTCGCGGCTTGGCAGGCGGCTTTGCGGCAGGGGGTGCCTGTGGTGCGTCTTTCACAATGGCAGGCGGCCAGACACAAAGAAACTGCTACTAATAATACGGCTTTCTTCATGGTGTGATTCTCCTTTGTAAGGTCTAACTATATTTTACAATATTCTGCAATCCGGCTTGCCTTTACGCTTCATAAGTTCCCGGTATAATTGCACCACCGGCTTGTGCAGTTTGGGGTGGATATAGTCGGACAGCAGGTACGAAAGCGGCTTTAATACAAATTCCCTTTCCTGTAAACGCGGGTGGGGGATAATCAGCATATATTCGTCGTCGTCATCAAAAAATTCTATTTGGTCATAAAATAAAATATCCAGGTCAATCACGCGCGGGCCGTTCTTAAACGTGGGCGTACGGCCGAGCTGTTTTTCCAGTGCCTTTAATTTGCGCAGTAGCGCCGCCGGCGGATACGGCGTACTTAAAATGACCACCGCGTTTACAAAATCCGGCTGGTTGGCAAACCCCTCCGGTTTGGATAGGATATACGGGGAAACCTCTTTCACCGTGCCCAGGTTGGAAAGGGCCTCCACGGCTTTATCCAAATGCTCTTTGGCAGGGGCAATATTACTGCCAAGCCCTAAAACCGCTTGCGGCATTAGGCGTTTTCTTCCTCTCCGCGGTATTCTATCCAGCGGTCTGGTTCTTCGCTTACTTTTACGCTGTATAAGTGCGGCAGGCGTTCTTTAATGCGGTTGAACATCCATATAGCCAGGGCCTCGGTGGTGGGGCGGCGCAAAAAGGTGCCCAGGTCGCGCCCTTCCAAACTGCTTTCCAGCTCCAGTTTGAAGATGTCGGCCAAATCGCGGAAATCCAACAAATATCCTTCTGCGTTGGTGTGGCCGTGAAAGGTAATTTCGTAATGGAAATTATGGGAGTGGATTTCTTCGTTCAGGGTTCCGCCGTGCCCGTGCCGGGCATGAAAAGAACCGCACTGGGTTAAATAAACAATGCTCATTTGGCCTCCTGTAATTCTTGATAAAAATTCATAATTTTGCGGGTTTCTTTTACGTCATGCACGCGCAGAATATCTGCCCCGTGCTGAAGGGCCACCAAATTGGCCGCCAGCGTTTGGGCTTTGCGTTTGGGGGCGCCTTCGCGCTTTTGGCTTAAAAAGGTTTTGCGCGAAAGCCCAATCAGCATCCGCACGCCCAAGGTTTTGAAAACGTCCAAATGTTTTAATAATTCGTAATTTTGCCCGCGCGTTTTGGCAAACCCAAAGCCGGGGTCAATGATAATTTGCTCTTTGGTTAGGCCGCAACTTTGCGCTTGTGCGATTTTCTGCGCCAAAAATTCTTTAATTTCGCCGAGTAAATCTTTATAATCCGTAAGGGTTTGCATGGTTTGCGGCGTGCCGCGCGTGTGCATAACCACAATCTGCGCGTTAAAACGCTGTACCAGTTTGAACATTTCCGTATCCGGCGTGCCGCTTACGTCGTTAATTATACTAACGCCGGCTTTTAAGCCTTCTTCGGCCACCGGGATTTTAACCGTATCCAAAGAAACGGGTATTTGGGGCCACGCTTTACGCACCGCGCGGATTAAAGGCAGTACGCGGCTTTTTTCTTCTTCCGCGGGGACGGGCGTTCCGCCCGGGCGGGTGGACTCTCCGCCAATATCAAAAATATCGGCGCCGCCCTCTGCATAATCCTTGCATTTAGCCAGCAAGGTTTGCAGATTGTTTTGCGGGTTGCCGTCGTAAAAAGAATCCGGCGTAGCGTTTACAATACCCATTAAAAGAGGTGTGGTCATAAATGCCCTATTTAATCATTTCCAAAAATTCACTGCGGACTTCCAACTTTTTGAAAGCCCCGCGTATGGCGCTGGTCACCATGACTGCGTCATGCTTTTCAATCCCGCGCGAACTAATGCACAAGTGTTTGGCTTTGCATACCACCATTACGCCGTAAGGCTGTAAGGTTTCCATTAAGCTATCGGCAATTTGCGCCACCAGTTTTTCCTGTATTTGCAAACGGCGGGCGTATACTTCCACCAGCCGCGCCAGTTTGGAAATCCCCAACACTTTGCCTTTGGGCAGATACCCAATGCTAATGGTGCCGAAGAACGGTTGTAAGTGGTGTTCGCAAGTGGAATAAAATTCTATATCTTTTAAGACCACCATTTCTTCGCAAGAGCCTTCCGTAAAGGTTTTTAAGACATCCTGTGGTTTCATTTGGTAGCCGCCGAAAAGTTTTTGCCAACTGCGTAAAATGCGCAAGGGGGTTTCCTGCAACCCTTCTCTGTCCGGGTCGTCGCCGATATAGGCGAGGATTTCCCGCAGGTTTTGCAAAATTTTTTCTTGCGTTAGCGGATGTTTGCCATTTTGTGCGTTTGCAGGCTTAAACGCAGAAACGGATTTTGTTTGATTATTTTTACGCATAGGTCTATATTCTCCTGTTTGTTGCTTTCGGGTTGAAGATAAATTTGTGTTTTTTGGTTATGGTACGCAAAATAGTTTTGTAAGTCGGCCAGGTCGGTTTCTTGGCCCACCACCAGTTTAATGACGTCCGCTTTTTTTAGCATTTGCGGGCTGACATAACGCTTGGGGGAAACGGTAATAAAATCAAACAGGTTGACGTCCGTATCCTTGTAGCCGTTGGTTTCCAGGTGGATTTGATAGCCGTTTTGTTTAAGCGTTTGCAACAGGGGGAGCAAATCTTGCTCGGTGGGTTCCCCGCCTGTAATAATGATGTTTTTGCACGGATATTTTTGCACTTGCGCCACTATTTGGGCGGGGGACATTTCCGTAAACGCGGCTTGGGCGTATTGGGTGTCGCACCACGGGCAACCCATACTGCAACCGCTTAAACGCACAAACACCGCCGGCATACCCGTATGGCGGCCTTCCCCTTGAATGGAGTAGAAAATCTCGTTAATTTTGAGCAATGGCTGCGGCATTGTCGCTCTCCCAAATTTCCAATGTTTTTAAGGTTAAATTCAATTTTTTAAGCTCCGCCCCGATGTGCTTAAACAAATGCTCCGCCAATAATTCCGCCGTCGGGTTGGGCAAAATATCGTTGAGCAGGCGGTGGTCGGGCAGGTTGTCATCCAACAGTTTTTTAACCACCTTAAAATCGCACACCATGCCGCTGGGCTGAATGGGGCCCTCTATGATAAAAACGGCTTTCCAAGTGTGCCCGTGCAGTTGGCGGCATTGGCCGTTATAGCCGGGCAAATGGTGGGCGGAACTAAAAGAACGAATCAGTTTAATAAGCATTTAATTTCTCTCCGGTAATGTGTTAAAAATTTGCTGTAAGTAAATAATACATACAAAAATAACCGCCAGCGTAAAAAGCGGAACCCCTATAAATAAGTTCAGGTACCACAACACGCACAGCGGCCCCATTAAAAACAGGCTCCATTTGGCGAGCGTACCCAGGGCCACCCGCACGCCGTAAATCAGGCGCAAAAACACGCCCACCGCCATCCCGGCGCAGAAAAAGTAAAAAAACATCAGCGGGATAAGCATAAAAGAAGCCATAAACCCAATGGCGCGAAGCGTGCCTTGCAGTACCTCTTTATGTTGGGCCAAAAAGGCTTGCGACGTGGTAAACGTAAACGTGGCGGGCAGTATGTTTTTTTGCACGCCGGCGGCCGCGGGCATATAAACGCCGTCCGGCCCCACCACGGCGGCCCAGTTATGGCGGACGAAGTCTTCCTTAGCGGGCGGTGTTTTTAGGGCGGAATTAAAATGCAGGGCAAACCCGCTTTTGGGAATAGTAAAATCCACCGGGTTTTGCGGTGCTTTTAAGTGCCCCTTTTCAAACGTCACTTCCGGGAAGTTTTTAATCATCAGGGGGAGCTGTTCCCGCAAATAGCGGCCCATAAATAAGTTTAAGGCCAAGAGGGAAAGCAAAAACAAATAAAACACAAACAGACCCACTTGCCATTTGGTAGCGGCCGCTAAACGGTGATAAACGGTAAAACTAAAAATAGTGCGCCAATGTAAACCTAGCATATTAGCTATTATACTAATTTGAGCCCTTTTTAGGGCCACCGGCATAAATAGCCAGGAATGGTAAAAATAAGTACAATAAAGGATATATATTGGTGGAAAGGAGTTTTTTGCGTGAAAAATAAATTTAACTGGTTGTTGGCCTTTTTTATGGCGTTTAGTGCCGCGTCCGTACAGGCGGCCCCGCAAACATTAAAAGTGGTGTCTGCCACGCCCAAGGGGCAGCTGATGTATGCGGGCAATTCCCCTATCAGCATTACGTTTAACCGCCCGGTGGGGAAACTATCCGAAAAAGACTCTTTTTCCGGGGGGAAATGCCCGCTGGTCATTACTCCTGCCGTAAAAGGCTCCTGCCGCTTTAGCGGTACGCAAACGCTGTTGTTTGAGCCCAGCGAAAACTGGCCGCTTGCCACGCAATACCAGGTAATGCTTAAAAAAGGGTTTGCTTCGGCCGTAAACGGCGCCAAACTGCCGGACGATTATTCGTTTACTTTCACCACGCCGCGTATTTTTGTGCGTTCCACGCGCCCGGCAAAAGACGAACGCTGGCTATCCCTGAACCCCACCTTATATATTGTCTTTTCCACCCGGCCGGATTTGGCGCGCGCGGAAAAGTTTTTAACGCTTTCTTACCAAGAGGAGCCGGAAAGCTCCGTAGTATCTAAATTTTTATCGCGCATGGGCGGCGGCAAAAAAGCGCAAAAGCCGGTGCTTAAAACGGTGCCGCTGTTAGTGCGTGAGGTAGCGCCCGAAGAACACCAGCGGGATTTTGCCTGGGAAACCCGCAGCGATATGTTAGCCGTCAGCCCGGCAAAACCGCTTAAAAGAGGGGTTAAATATACGCTTACGGTGCAGGAGAACTTTCCGGGGGCCGAGGGGCCTTTGGGGTTAAAAAAGCCGTATGAACTTACTTTTTATACTTATCCCGCGCTTAAAACGCTGGGGGCCACCACGGCCGGATGTTTGCCGTATGCGCCCAGCGTAAAATTTTCTTCCCCGGTGCGGTTGAAAGATTTACTGGCCGCGGCTACGGTCACTCCGGCCGAGGCTAATGGCCGTTTATCGGAAGCGGACGAAATGGCACTGGGCACGGAACATTTGCCCGCCACCGGGGCGGAAGCCGAAAAACCCGGCGCCGTGCAGGAAGCCTATTTTGATACGCCGCTATCCTTCTTAAAATTAGCGCCCGGCCAAAGCGTGACGGTGCGCCTGGCCCCCGGCCTGCAAGATATTTACGGCAACCGTTTGGGGCAGGAAGAAACCTTTACTTTTACCAACGAGGGCTATTGCCCGGCGGTGGATTATCAGGGCGGCACCGGCGTATTGGAAAGCTATTTGCCGGCCCGCTTGCCGATAGAGCTGGTCAATACCCCGCAGTTGGAAACGCAGGCGGTGGCTTTGGCCAAAGATACCTTTATTGCGTTCCAGCGGGAAAGCGCCGGGTATTGCTCCAAAAAAGAAATCAAAAACGCCACTTTTAACGGAAATTATGCGTTCCGCATGCCTAAAGATAAATCCGTCAAAACGTATTTTGATTTGGAAAAATTCGCCCCTACCGCCAAAGACAGCATTATTTTCAGCCAAGTGCGCGTGCCCAGTAAATGGCGCAAAGACGGCTACTGTTGGGTCAGCGCGCTTTCCAACATTACGGATTTGGGCATTACGTTCAAAACTTCGCCGGATAATACCTTATTATGGGTGACGCACTTAAAAACGGCGGAGCCTATGCCCAATTTGGGCGTGGAGTTGCGGGACAAAACCAATAAAGTATTGTGGAGCGGCTCTACCGATATGAACGGCCTGGTGCAAGCTCCCGGTTGGAAAAAACTGGACATAGAACAATCCGGTTGGGGCAAGCCGGAGCTTTACGCGTTTGTATCCAGCCCGGGCGGGGATGCCGTTGTCAGCAGTGATTGGAACAACGGTTTGGAGCCCTGGCGTTTTAATTTGAATTATGATTACAACCCGCAGGAAACTATCAACCAAATGCAGTTGTTTGCGGACCGCGGTATTTACCGCCCCGGCGAAACGGCCCATGTAAAAGGGGTGTTCCGCACGCTTAAAAACGGCGTTTGGAGTTTGCCCGGTTATGTGCGCGGTACGGTTTATGCGTACAATTCCCGCGGGGAAGAAGCATTTAAGCAAAATGTAGCCGTTTCTTCCGCCTTCGGTACGTTTCATTTTGATTTGCCGCTTCCTTCCAATGCGCCTACCGGGCAGTGGCAGGTTTCGTTTGTGCCGCAAGGGGAAACCAATGTGCAGGGTACCAGTTTTTATTTTAATGTGGAAGCCGCCAAACAGGCGGAGTTCCGGGTCACCTTGCGCGCGGGGGAAGAAAATTATACCCCCGGCCAACAGGCGCAGTTTTTGGCCACGGCCGATTATTTGTTCGGGGCCCCGGTAGCGGGGGGAAAGGCCCGTTGGACGGTGCGCCAATCTCCGGTGTATTCGCTCAACATCAAGGGGTTTGACGGATACGATTTTACCCCGTACTTTTTGCGCTCCGAACAAAAGACGGAAAACAAGGTGCTTTTGCAGGCAAACGGAGAGTTAGACAAAACAGGCTCCGTGCGTTTTACTTTACCTATGCCCAAAACGGAAGTACCGTTAGATATTTATGCGGAAACCGGGGTGCAATCTCCGGCGAACCAAGAGCTGTTCGCCCGCACGTCTGTACGGTTGAGCCCGGCCGGGTTTTATTTGGGCGTAAAAAATGATGTTTCCAATACCGAGGTCGGCAAACCCATAGAGGCGGACGTAGTGGCCGTCACTCCGGCCGGGGTGCGCACCACAGCGGCTGTTAAGGTGGAAATACGCAAAGAACAATGGTTCAGCGTGCGTAAAACAGGGCTTTCGGGCCGCTTGGAATGGGTCAGCAGTAAAAAAGTGAAGGATTTTCCGTCGTCCGCTTTTACCTTGCCAGCGGAAGGCTACCGCTATGCGTATACGCCCACGGAGCCGGGCTCTTATTACATTACTTTTTCCACGCAGGATTCCGCCGGGCGCAAAGTATTGGGCGGGTTCCAGTTTGTTGTGTTTGGCAAGGGGGAGGCCTATTGGAAAAAATCGGATGACGATATTTTAACCTTAAAAACGGATAAAGACTCCTACAAACCGGGCCAAACGGCAAAAGTGCAGGTGGAATCCCCGTACGAAAACGCCCTGGCGCTGGTAAGCGTGGAGCGCGAAAAAGTGTTGGATGCGTGGACGGCGCCCATCAAAGGCGGGGCGGATTATGTGGAAGTGCCCGTCAAGCCGGAATACCTGCCCAATGTGTACGTTAGCGTGACGTTGGTGCGCGGGCGCAGTTCTATGGATTTTGATGCGGACGGGTTGGATTTGGGCAAACCGCAAGCCAAACAAGGCTACGTTGTTTTGAATGTCCAGCCGGAAAGCCGCCGCCTGGATACCCAATTAAAAACCAATAAAAAAGAATACCGCCCCGGCGAAGAAGTGACCCTTTCCCTGCGTACGCGGGTGAAAGGCAAAAATGTGCCGGCGGAAGTGACCGTTTACGCGGTGGACGAAGGTATTTTAGCGCTTACGGCCTATAAAACGCCGGATTTGTTTAAGGCGTTTTACGGCTCCCGCCCGGTGGCGGTTTCCACGGCGGATAACCGCTCCTTAATTATCGGCCAGCGCAACTTTGGCGAAAAGGGCGAAAACCGCGGCGGTGGCGGCGGTGCGTTGGACCAACTGGGCGGCGCGGATTTGCGCGGCAATTTTGAATTTACGCCCTACTTTAACGCCAATGTGGTGACGGACGCCAAAGGCCGCGCAGAGGTAAAATTCAAACTGCCGGATAACTTAACTACATTTCGCGTAATGGCCGTCGGCGTGACGGCGGCGGAGTTCGGCTCGGCCGAAAGCAGTATTAAGGTAGCCAAACCCCTTATGCTTACGTCCGCCCTGCCGCGCTTTGCCCGCAAAGGGGACCGCTTTTTGTGCGGGGCCGTGGTGCATAATTACGCCGATAAAAAAGGCCAGCTCAAATTGAGCGCGGCGGCCACCGGGGCCGTTAAACTGGCGCAAGAAGAAAAAGTTATCAGCGTAGCCAAAGGAACTTCTCAAGCCGTGTATTGGGATTGCGAAGCCGCGGAAAACGGCCCGGCTGAAATTGCTTTTACGGCCCGGGGCGCGCAGGAAAGTGACGGCGTAAAAGTGAAGTTTACGGTGGAAACGGTGGAAAAAGAGCAAACTTTATCCACTTATGCCGCTACTGATTCCACCCAAAAGGAAGTTTTGCAAGAGCCGGAAAACCTCAATTTGCAGGGCAATAACCGGGTGGAAACGGCAGTTTCTTCCACCGCGCTTGTCAATTTGAAAGGCTCCATGCTGTATTTGCTTACTTATCCGTACGATTGTTTGGAACAAAAAATGTCTAAAATCTTGCCTGTGGTGCAAGGGGCGGATTTAATTGATGCGTTCAAATTGGGCGACACCGCCGCATTGCGCCAACAAACGCAGTCCATTTTGGACGAAATTGCCAAATACCAGTATCCGTCGGGCGGGTTTGCCTATTGGCCGGATGCACTGCCGGACCCGTATGTGACGGCTTATGCGTTGGAAGTAAACTATTTGGCCAAACAAAAAGGCTACCGCGTGGACGAAAAAGCGTTGTCCGCCGCCGTAAAATGGCTTAAAAATTCGTTCGGCACGCAAAACCGCATGGCCTACCCGTATTCCCAGGCGGAAAAAGACACCGCCCACGCATACGCCGTATATGTGCTGGCGCTATACAACCAAAAAGAAACCGCGCGCTTTAATACCTTGTATATGAAGCGCGAAAACCTGCCGCAGGCGGCGGTGGCTTACTTGTTAAAAGCCTCTGTGTCCGGCAAATACGGTTCCGCCGCAGAACGGCAAAACCTGGCGGATTTACTGCTCGCCGGGGCCGTTATTCTGCCTAATACCGTTCACTTTCAGGCTTCGTCCGCCTTGCCGTGGCTCCATTTTGAAGACGTCAAAACCACCGCCATTACCTTGGATGCCGCCCTGCAAGCCGGGGTGGAAATGCCCGCTCCGTACAAGGTGGTTAACTGGCTGATGACCCAGCTAAACGCGCAAGGCCGTTGGGAAAACACCAGTGTAAACGCGGCGGTATTCGGCGCGTTGGATACTTACTACCGCAAGCAGGAAAGCGCGGAGCCGGATTTTACCGCGGCTATCCAGTTAGGGGCCGCCCAAAAATTAACGGCTTCTTTTGCGGGGCGCAGTGTAAACGCGCAAACCTTTGCGGTGCCGTTTAGCCAAGTGTATGCGGCGGGGAAAGAAGCGACAGCCGTGTTTACAAAAAACGGCTCCGGCACGCTGTTTTATGCGCTCAGCCAAGTGTACGCGCCGCTGTATTTTGATACGCCGGTGGATGCCGGGTTTAGCGTAAAACGCGCCCTTACCACGTTGGACGGCAAAGCCGTGCAAGCGTTTAAGGCCGGGGAACGCTACAAAGTGACGCTGACGGTAAAATCTTCCGGCTCCCGCTCTTTTGTGGTACTGGAGGACTTTTTACCGGCCGGGTTTGAATTAGTGAATACGGCCCTGTCTACCGAAAGTCAGGCTGATGTAGCCGTGGCGGACGGAGCCACCGCGGACGGAGCCGACTTGCAAACGCCGGATTGGGGGAGCTTCTTTAGAAGTGAACAGTATGACTCGCGCATTGTGGCATTTGCCGATTATTTATCCGCCGGGGAACATACGTTTGCTTATTTGGTGTCTTCCACGGTGCCGGGCACGTTTGCATACCCGAGTGCCTGGGCGCACATGATGTATGAGCCGGCGGTATTCGGCCGTACGGCTACCCAAACCCTGCGTATAGAACCGTAATGAAAAAGTATGTTTTACTGGCCGTATGTTTGTGTTTTCTTCCCCGTCTGTCCGGCGGGGAAGAAATTTCTTTGGCGCCGTCTTTGCAAATTTATGACCGCTACGGCGTACCCATGCGCGGGTATTTATCCCAACAGCAAACGTATTTCCGCCCGGTAGAACTGGCCCAAGTATCGCCCTGGCTTATTTTGGCGGCGGTATCGGCCGAAGACAAACGCTTTTTTATGCACCCGGGGGTGGACTATAAAGCCATTTTGCGCGCCGCGTGGCAAAACGCCAAAGAGGGGGAAGTGGTGTCCGGCGCGTCCACCATTACCCAGCAGTTGGCGCGCGTGATTGAGCCGCGCCCGCGCACGTTGTGGGGCAAAGCCAAAGAGGCTTGGAACGCGCTGTTATTGGAGCGCGGAAAAACGAAAGAAGAAATTTTGGAAGAATATTTTAATTTGTTGGAGTTCGGCGCGCTGACCCAAGGGGTAGAGGCGGCTTCCAATTATTACTTTGGTTGTCCGGCGGCGGAGTTGTCCGTCGCGCAGGCGGCCACCCTGGCGGGGATGATTCAATCTCCGGTGCGTTTTGACCCCGTCAAACATCCCCAGTCTTGCCAAAAGCGCCGCAACGCGGTTTTGCGGTTGATGCGCCAAAACGGCTTTATAGACCAAGACGTTTACCAAATGGCCCTGGCCGAGCCCCTCACCCTGCAAGCGGCCCCGCGGCCGTTTTCCGCCCCGCATTTTACCCGCTATTTGGCGCAACTGGCCGGGCCGGATACGGCGGATATTTACAGTACGTTGGATGCGCGCGTGCAAACCCGCGCGGCGCAAATTGTGCAAAACCAACTGGCGCGCTTCACGCAGGAAAACGTGACCAACGCCGCCGCGGTGGTGCTGGATAACCGCACCGGGGGCGTGTTGGCGTATGTGGGCTCTGCCGATTTTAACGATACCCGCCACGCGGGGCAGGTGGACGGCGTGCGCGCGTTGCGCCAGCCGGGCTCCGCCTTAAAACCGTTTGTGTATGCGCTGGGGATGAATAAGGGGTTTTATCCGTCTTATATGATGAAAGACGAAGACACCTTTTTTGAAGACGGCTACCGCCCCCGCAATTATGACGGCACTTTCCACGGGTGGGTTAGTGCGCGTAAAGCGCTAGCGTGTTCTTACAACATTCCGGCGGTCAAGGTGGCCGCGGCGGTGGGTGCGCCTACCCTACTAGCCGGGTTGCGCCAACTGGGGCTTACAACGCTAAATAAACCGGCCGGGTTTTACGGGTTGGGGCTTTCTTTAGGGGCGGGCGAGGTGCGGCTATTGGATTTGGCGGGCGCGTATGCCACGTTGGCGCGCGGCGGGCTTTATAAGCCGGTTTTACTGGCCGAAACCCCGGTTATCGGCGGGCCGGGCGCGGTGCGGCGCGTGTTTGACGAGCGCGTGAGTTTTTTGGTGACGGATATGCTGAAAGATAACGCGGCGCGGGCAGATGCGTTCGGGTTAAATTCGCCCTTACAGGTACCGTTTGAAATGGCCGCCAAAACAGGCACTTCCAAAGATTACCGCGATAATTTTGCCGTCGGCTATACCCCACGGTGGACGGTGGCGGTTTGGGCCGGAAATTTTGACGGCTCGCCCATGCGCCGCGTGTCCGGCATTGCGGGCGCGGCCCCCATTCTGCACGATTTAGCCGTTTATATGCAAAGCGTTTATCCCAGCCCGCGTTTTACATTGCCGGACGGAGTAAAAGCCATGACGGTGTGCGCGCAAAGCGGGCTGCCCGCCGGGAAAAACTGCACCCGCACGCAAACGGATTATTTTTTGGCGGACAAACTGCCGGATAGTATTTGTGACGGCCGCCACCAAGCGTTAGCCCCGGCGGCGCGTATCACGTTCCCGCAAAACGGAGATGTTTTTAAGTGGGACCCGGCCGTCGCGCCCGATTCCCAACAAATTTTATTTCAGGCCGAGGCGGCGCACCCGGAATTTTGCCAATGGGTGCTGGATAAAAAAATAAAAGGGCAGGGGAACCATGTGTGGTGGAAAATTGCGCCCGGCAAACACCGTTTGGCCTTGCGTTGCGGAGCCGAAACGGATACCATCCGCTTTGAAGTATTGCAATAACCCGGGCGCTTTTAAGTAAGCTGTTGCTCTTGAGATATTGGAAAAATCTTTTTTACCGCGGGCGGCGCAGGGCGCGGGCCGCTTCTTTTACTTCGGGCGGCACGCGGAACGACTCCCGCATTTTTTGAATGGCTTTGTTGTGGGTAAATTTGTCCAGCGTGTTTTGTTGTAAAAATGTTAAAACTTCGTGCGGTATGCTCACTGCCAGTTCCGCCAAGGCCCACGCCACCGCCATTTGGGCATAAAAAGCCTGTGTGGGCGGCGTTTTGAGCCGTTGGATTAGCCGCGCGGCATAAGGCGGTTTAGCAAAATGGAACAGGCCCGTCACTACCGCCGTGCGGAAAAAATACTCCCGCTTATCCTTAAAATACGGCTGTAAAAATTCCCATGTTTCTTGCGGGTGCGTGCGCGCCGTGGTAAAGCCGGCACAAAAGCAATCGCAAACACTCCAACAGTTTATGCGGGGGATAAATGTTTCGGCCTGCTTAAATGCTTCCTGCGGCGTGCCTTTCAGTAGTCCGATAATAATGCCTTGGAGCATAATTTCTTCCAAAGAATCTTGGGTGAGGTGCAAAAGAGCCTCTGCCCCGTAGCGGCGGACGAGTTCTTTGGCCAGTTGGCGCAACGCGGGCATACGCACCCCCAGTAGCGGGGTGGAAACCCCCGGCAGGAGTGCGGCCGAAAACAGGCGGTATTTTTCATCTGCCAGTTGGGCTAGGCGGGCTTTAATATCCATATTAGGTATTTTAGCAAAGGTATATTCGCGCGGGCAAAATAGTATAATAAATTAACCGCATTTGATTTGCGTTTTATTCCCTTTTTGTTGGAGTTTTTTTATGACTAATACCGCGCAGGATATGGCCAACGCCAAAGAAACCATTTCTAAAGAAATACAATGTCTGCAAAAGTTGGAAGAATTATTGGGCGAACAGCCGCTTTCCGCCGTGTTGGATATTTTGCAAAACACGCAGGGGCGCATTATTTTTACGGGCATGGGTAAGTCCGGCATTATTGCACAAAAAATTGTGGCTTCGCTGGCGTCTACCGGCACCCCGGCTTTTTTTATTCACCCGGCCGAGGCCAGCCACGGGGATTTGGGGATGATTACCCCGGAAGATACCGTGGTGGCTATTTCCAACAGTGGGGAATCTAAAGAATTGGCGGACGTGTTAAACTACTGCAAGCGCTTTGATATTAAGCTAATCGGCCTGACCAAAAACCCGCAAAGCACGTTAGCCAAAAATGTGGATTTTGTGCTGGCGTTGCCCGTCACGCCGGAAGCGGACCCGCTGGGGCTGGCGCCTACGTCGTCCACCACGGCTACATTGGTGTTGGGGGACGTGCTGACGGTGGCCCTGATGGCGCGTAAAAAATTTACCAAGACGGATTTTCAAATGCGCCACCCGGGCGGCAAATTGGGGGCCGTGTTGCAAACGGTAAAAGACGTTATGCACTCCGGCGCGGAAATGCCGCTTTTGCCGCAAGATGCGCCGGTATCGGCCATTTTGATAGAAATGAGCAAAAAGCGCCTGGGGTGCGTGGGGTTCAGCGGCAAAGACGGCCGCTTAACCGGCATTTTTACGGACGGCGATTTGCGGCGCAATATGTCGCCGGAGCTGTTCCACAAAACCGGGGTGGATATTATGACGGTAAACCCCAAACAGGTGCCGCCGGATATGATGGCCGCCGAGGCCCTGCGCATTATGAATGCCAAAAAAATTACCACCCTGTTTGTCACGCAAGATGAAAAGCCGCTGGGCGTGGTGCATGTACACGATTTGTTAAAATTGGGGTTATAAATTAAGGGGGATTTATGTGGAAAGAACTACTGGAACGCGCGTTTGGCCTGCCTGCACTAATTGCAACGGTGGCGATGGTTGTTTCGGTAATTATCTATGCGGCCGTTTATTGGTTCAAGGGGGCCAAAACCAACGAAGATGACCTCCAGAAAATGTGGGAGGAGGAAAAAAGAAAAACTTTTTTGTATTATAACCCGCCCAATGCCCCGCAGTTTATCCGATATGCGCGCAACGGAGAAACGGAAAAATTGCAGGAAATGCTGAATACCGGCTCCGTCAATATCAATCAAACGGATTCCAACGGAAATACCGCGTTAATTGCCGCCGCGTGGAACGGCAAGACCCAAACCGTATTATTTTTGTTAAAATCGGGGGCGGATGCGTATTTGCGCAATGAATCTTTAACGGATGCCGCCAATGCGGCTTGCAATAATGACAAGTTGGAAACTTTTGCCGCCATGTTGGAGTACGGTTTGGACGTTAGCAAAATGTCTTTTGGGGGGAAACTGCTGGTGATGTATTTAGCCGGTAAAAACCGTACAGACTTGTTGGAAAGCGTACTAAAACAATGCGGCGGCGTGGCGGACCCGGCCTCGGCCTTGTGGAGCGCGTGCCACGCACTGGAAAAGAACAATTTAGCCTTGCTTTTATCTTATAAGGCGGACCCCAACGCCGCCAATGAACTGGGGGAAACCCCGCTCATGGCATTGGCATCTGCTTTGCCGGAAACGGACGGACAAAAGCAAATTCAAAAGGAAATGGCGGTTATGCTTTTGGAGAACGGCGCGGATACGGCCTGCCATGACAGAGAGGGTTTAAGCGCCGAGGATATTGCCAAACAATACCACGCGGACCCGGCTTTTATCCAATTAATCAAACTCCGCCGCGCAAGCGAAGAATGGGTGCGCACCCGCTAATTAAAATTTGATAAGAAACGCGCTCTGCCCGCCTACCGAAACCGGGGTTTCTTGCGCGGCGCGGGATTGGCAAAAGTCTTCTCCGGCGCTGTTTAGGCCCTGGCACGCCAACTGCAAAAAATTATCCGCAGTGGTTAATTTGTATTGGGCGTGGCGCGCTTCTTTTTGTTCAAATTCCGCTTCCCAGCAGTATTCTTTGCCCGGCTCCGGGCGGCAAGTAATGTGCAAGGTAAAATATTTTAAGGGGCTTTCTTTTTGGGCGCGTGATTCTATGCGGCGCGCTTGCGCTTCGTCTAAGGGGCGGCCCCGGTAAAAATTTTTAGTCCGGCCCCATAGCACCACGGCTTCCGTCATGCGCGCGCTTTCCGCGGCGTTAAAATAATACGGCACCGCCACGGCGGATAACACGCCTATAATGAGTACCGCTATTAACAATTCTATCAGCGTAAATCCGTTTTGCATAAGTAAAACCTTATTCAATTTCGGCCAAATACGCATTTACCAAGGCGGTTATTTCCGCTTCTTTGGCGGGGATACCTAAACCCCAGGCGGCCTCTTGCACAATGCTTTTGGCCTCGGCGCACAGGCCGTCTTGTAATTGGGCCAAATTGAGTATGCGGTCCATACGCAAATAGGCTTCCAGCACGGTGGCTTTTTGCTTGCCGAAACTGGCGCGTAGCGCACACGTGTTGCTCATTTTCAGGCGGAAGTACACCGTGCCGCCAAACGAAATATGGTTTAAGTATTTCAGCGCCGTCACTAAAAACAAAATCAGCTCTTGGGTGAGTTTTTCAATAGAAACCACGCGGGCCTCGTGCCCGTTAAAATCTTTAATTTCCCCGGCAATCCGTTTATCCATGAGCAGGCCATAGGCGTTAAATTCCGTCATTTTATGCACGCCTTTTTGGTTGCTGATGACGGCCGCGCCGTCTTGCAAGGGTTGGATGGGGTACTCCTCCGGCGCCGTATGCCCAAACCACGCATCCGTGGCACATTCGCGGATAATTTCCGGTATTTGGCGGTAATCCGTCAGCGGTTCTTCCGGGTAGAAGGGGGAAACGGACAGCGTGCAAACAGGCAGGTTGGCTAATTCCGTATTTTTCAGTTTTAAGTAATTTTCAAAATGGCTTTCGGCTTTATCGTACAAAATATGGCGCAACCGTTCGGATTTTTGGCGGTGGTCTAACAGCCAGGGCAGGCGCTCCGGGTGAACAATGGCTTCCGGGCGGCTGCTTTGCCCGGTGCGGACGTACGCGCGCTTGCTTTTGCCCACCAAATGCGGGGTTAAATTGCTTTGCGGAATGTTTACCACCACAAACATACGGTTGTTCGGCCCAATGCAGGTGTTGATGTCCACAAACACAATGGGGTCAATGTATACTTGTATGATGTCTTCTATCGTACTGCGGATTTTTTCGTGATACGGCATACCGGTAAACGGCGGGGCCGGTTTGTCGTCTTTATCGTCCTGCACGCCAATAATAATGGTGCCGCCCAAGGCGTTGGCAAAGGATGCAATCGTTTTGGCGAATTTTTCTTTATTTTTGGGCAAGCAGTATTTGTAATCCAGCTGTTTGCCCTCGGGAATACCCCGCTTGCAAAAGTCCACCACATCTTGAAAGGTCAAATCATTAATCGGTTTATTGAACAGCATAATAGCCTCTTTTGGCAAGTGCGCCGCTTAATTTATTATAATAAAATTAGTTGCTTATAAAGCATTTTTTTAGAACTGTAAAAAAGTATGTTAAACCAAACCGATACACTGGCTAATGTGCTGGCTGAAAAATTTATCACAACCGCCCCCCAAGCGGCGGGGCGTGTTTTGGGTTCCATGGCCACGCACGAGGTGGTGCTTTTGGTATCTCCCTTAAAAGCGCAAACGCTGGTGACGTGCTTTAATAATATGGAGCCTTGCAAGGCGGCGGCGGTATTGCGCCGTTTGCCCGCGCGGCAGGCCGGGTATGTGTTTTCCCGCCTGGACGTTATGCAGGCGGCGCGGATGATGAAAGAATTTTCCCAGCCGTACCGGGAAAAACTCTCCGCCTCCTTAAAGCCGGAATTTGTGGCGCTATTAAAGGGTGCGCTGGCGTTTGCCCCCAACAGCGTGGGCGCGCGGATGAGTACGGATTTTGTATCCGTTAAGACGGACGCCAAAGCGGCGGACGTAATAGAACGCTTAAAAAATATGCCCCGCAAAAAATTGCCGCCCGTTTGTTTTGTGACGGCCAAAGACGGCCAGTTAAAAGGCGCGGTGCGCGTGGCGGAACTGCTGTTTTATCCGGCGGATAGCGCGGTGGGTTCTTTGATGAGTGCGGATTATGCCGTTTTAACGCCCGGCGAGGGGGAACCTTCCGCCATGCAAAAATTTAAGGCGTGCCAGTGGCCTTTGCTTCCGGTGGTGGACGGGCAAAACAAGCTGCTCGGCGTGCTTTCCCCCAAGTTGGCGGCTGATGTACAATCCCCCAAAAAACATTGGCTAAAACGCTTGTTTAAGCGCAATAAATAAAAAATTTCTATCTATAAAAAAGGCCCTCCGTGCGGAGGGCCTTTTTAGTCTTGTAGCAAGGGTAAAATTAGTTGATTTCTTTAATTTCCACATCAAAAACCAATTCTTTACCGGCTAACGGGTGGTTGAAATCCAAGGTAATTTCTTTTTCGCCGATTTCTTTTACCACCGCGCGGAACGTGTGCCCGCCGTTGGAAGCGCCCACCATATCGCCTACTTTTAATTCGTTGGCGTTGGAAATGGCTTCTTTCGGTACGCGCTTAATGGCTTCTTGCAATACCAGGCCGTAGCCTTCTTCCGGCTTGACGGTGACGGTCTTTTTGTCGCCCACTTTCATACCCAAAAGTTCTTTTTCCAACCCCGGGATAATCATACCCGCGCCGTGGGTGTATTCCAGCGGCCCGCGCCCGGCGGAAGTATCGGCTACTTTGCCGTCAACGGTGAGGGTGTAGTCAAATTTTGCTTTGGAACCTTCTTTAATCATATTTTTCTCCTTTGCCGCAGGAACCCTGGGACGTTTTGTTTTAACTTTTACATTGTACCAGTTTTGGCGCTGTTTTGCGCAATAAAACCCCCGCCCTGTTATGGGGCGGAGGCACCAACGCGTTGGTTGGGGGGAGGTAAACCGCGCCCCCCGGGCGGTATCAAACGGTGCTACAAAACTATTGTTAAAAATTTAGGTTCTGGCGGCAAGTGCAAAAAAGGGTTAGGGTGTTTGAAGTTAAAAAATTTTGCGCCCGGGAGCGTATTTAGCTATAATGGGTATTGTAAATAGTTGAAAAATCCATAAACTATGTTTAGTGGAGGAATTTATGAAGAAAGGTTTTACACTTATTGAGTTGTTAGCCGTGGTACTGATTATGGGCATATTGGCTTCCGTGGCTATGCCGAAGTATACCCGCAGTTTGGACCGCGCCCGCATGGTGGAGGCGGAACAAATGTTGGCCCCTATTTATGAGGCGCGCGAACGGGTGCGTATTGAAAACGAGGCAAACGGAAACAATGAAACCATTACGGCGGATATGTTGGATATCGGTATCAAAAATATCACATCCATAGAGGGGCAGTTAATCCGCACGCCTAACTATACTTACAGTATTGGAAATGAAAATGTGGTGCAAGCCCGGTTGGAAAAGGGCAATAATGTAAAAGGCACTGTTTTTGCGTATGACGGGACCAATATGTATTGTTGCAATCCCGGAGCGGCGGATATTTGCGAAGAGGTTTTCAATATATCCAAGAAAACGTGTTTTAGGTAGAGGGAATTTATGAAAAGAAATAAAAAAGGTTTTACCTTGGTGGAAATTTTAACGGTAGTGCTGATTGTGGGCGTATTATCTGCCGTGGCGTTGCCGCAATACCGCCGTGCGGTGGAGCGCTCCCGGGCGACGCAAGCCCTCGGCGGGCTTAAAAACTTGTATGATTCCAGCGAACGCCTGGCGGTGGATTTGGGGTATGACGATTATGAATCTTTGTATGCTTCCGGCAAGGAGGATATAGGCATTGGCCGTTTTGATATGTTCCAGGATAGCGGTGCCGGCACCGACAAAGCTTCCGTACTTACGACCTCTGATTTTATTTATAGTATTCCAAACGGCACGCTGATTACCGCCAAAAGAAATGGTAAAAAATATGACGGCTTTTGTATTATTTTCCGCCGGGAAGACCAAAAGCTGTTTTGTGTGGGCTCTGCCGAATATTGCAATACCATAGATATTGAACACGACAACACAATCGGCGGCTGTTAAGCAAGGGGAAATTTTTATGAAAAAAAATGGTTTTACATTAATGGAATTATTGGTAGCCGTTGTGATTATGACCATGTTAATTACTATGGCCGTACCGCTGTATGAAAAAACGGTGGAAAAATCCCGCGCGGCGGAAGCCCGCGCCCTGCTTAAAAAAATGTCCGATTCTAAACAGCGGCTTTTAGTTTCTATGGAACTGGACGATTGGTCAACCATTCCCACGGCTTTTACAGCCAACAGTTTGGACGTCAGCACCCCCGGGAATCCCGCCGGCACCGGCGCAGATGCGGTGCTGGTCACCAAGTATTTTGCTTATAAGTTTTTCCCGACTGGGTGCGTTGACGATAATATGTGTATGTGTGCCAGACGCACAAGCGGGGATACGGCCGATGTATCGTTTTGGTACTCCCCGGGCGGTACTGGCGGAGATTTCTCTTGTACCGGCACCACCGAACAATGTGCTATATACGGTATGAAATCTTCCGGTGCAACGCTGTGTAGGTAGACTTTGAAATTAAAAACCCCGCTTTGGCGGGGTTTTTTATGGGGTAAATGAGGGGCTACACTTTGGCTCCGGCGGGCACGTCGGCGGTAATCCATTTATTGGCCCCCAAAACGGCACCGTCGCCAATGTTTACATTTCCTAAAACGGTGGTTTCGGCATAAATAATTACATGGTTGCCAATGTTCGGGTGGCGTTTAATGCCTTTTACGGGGTGGCCGTTTTCGTCCAGCGGGAAGCTCTTGGCCCCCAGCGTGACCCCTTGGTAAAGTTTTACATGCGCGCCAATCACGCACGTTTCCCCAATTACAACCCCGGTGCCGTGGTCAATAAAAAAGGCCGGGCCGATTTGGGCCCCGGGGTGAATATCAATGCCGGTTAAGCTGTGGGCGTATTCCGTAATAATGCGCGGGATAAGCTGTACGCCTTGCGTTTGCAGGGCGTGGGCCAGGCGGTAATAAGCCACCGCCAAAACGCCCGGATAGCAAAGCAGGGGTTCCACTTCACTAATGGCGGCGGGGTCGCCCTCAAACGCGGCTTGCACGTCCGAAATAATCAACCGTTGTATTTGGGGCAGTTGCGCAAAAAAACGCTGGGTAATGCACTTGGCTTGCGCTTTGCAGAGGGTGCAATCCCCACGGGTTTCGCACATAAAGCACATGGCATTTAGGATTTGCTTTTCTAACTTTTTGGCGCATTGGGCTAATCTCCGCGCCGCGCCAAACCGCCGCGCCAAGGGCGGGTATTGGAATAAATAGTCTTTCAAATCCGCCACCACCGCCACTACCGTTTTGGTGTCCGGCGTAAATTTGGCCTGTTGGTGGAAGCGCCGGTTGAACGCCTCTTTTAATTCTTTGCTTAATGCGTTAAAATCTGTTTTCATTTTACATTTTGAAGTCTTCGCCCAAATACAGGCGGCGGGCGTTTTTGTCGTTAAGCAGAGTGTTTTGGTCGCCCTCTACCAAAATTTTACCGTCGTAAATCAGGTACGCGCGTTCCGTAAGCGGCAGGGTTTCGCGCACATTGTGGTCTGTAATTAACACGCCAATCCCTTTGTCTTTGAGCTTAAAAATCATTTTGCGCAAATCCGCCACGGTGATGGGGTCAATCCCCACAAACGGTTCGTCTAATAAAATAATTTTGGGGTTGCTAATCATACAGCGGGCAATTTCCATACGGCGCTTTTCTCCGCCGGAAAGCGTCCACGCTTTTTGCTTGGCCAGGCGGGTTAAGCCAAATTCTTCCAACAGTTCTTCCACGCGGCGTTTTTGTACGGTTTTGTTGCTTTCAATGCGCTCCAAGACGGCTAACAGGTTTTCTTCTATGGTCAGCCCCTTAAAAATGGTGGGCTCCTGCGCCAAATAGCCTAAACCGTGGCGCGCGCGCTTGAACATGGGCAGTTGGGTGACGTCGTCGTTATCAATAAATACTTTGCCGCTGGTGGGGCGGATAAAGCCCACCAACATATAAAAAGAGGTGGTTTTTCCGGCGCCGTTGGGGCCCAATAAACCCACAATCTCGCCGGATTTTACATGAATATTTACGCCTTTTACTACCATGCGGTCTTTATATACTTTTTTAATTTCTTCGCTGCGCAGTTCCATAGTAAACCTCATTAAAATTTATCGTTAATTTCCGCTTTGTTTATTTCGTCCGACACCAGCCACCCCTGCACCTTGCCTTTCAGGCTGAGCAGGCGGGTTTCGTTTTCCGCTTCGGCGCGGTCGGCAATGACGGCAAACTGCCCCTGCTCGGTTTTGCCTTGCAGCAGCGTGCGGGAGCCGAACGCATAGGATTTATTGTTTTTGCCGTCCATAACCAAGGTGTCTGCCGTCATGGTGTATTGCGGCGTGGAAAGTTTAACGCCGCCTTCCAACACGGCATATTGGTCGTTTTGGCGGGCCAAAACGCGCTCAGCCGTCACTGTGGCGGTACCTGCCGGAGTGGGCCGGGTAATCGTCACGTCTTGATACAGGCGGTACGTTTTGGTATTGGTGTCAAATTCGGCTTTGCGGGCCTGCGCATGGGTAGCGGTGCCTTGCGCATCTTGATAAGTTAGATAAACAAAACGGTTTTTGCGGGCGGAAAGGCGGCCTTTGCCGGTTTTATAGTTATAGCGGCCGTCGTCGGCCTTTACTTCATAGAGCGGGCCGTTTTTTTCGGCCTGTTTCATGTAAATGTTTCCGGCGGCGGAAAAAGTGCTTTTGGCCCTATCGGACAAGGCATAATCCGCGCGGAAGGTATAAACGCCGTTATCATAGGAAACATGGCCCTTAAATTCTTCCTGTTGTTTTTCGGGATAAACGGTCCAGCTGTCACTGGCAATCAGGCCGCCCAGCGTTTGCGGGGCGTTGAATTTGGGCGTTTTGCGTTTCAGTGCGTCTTTGGCGCGGGAAATTTTGGGCCCCGGCGCGGGAACGGCCGGGCCTTCCTGCTTAACGGTGGCACACGCCGCCGCTAACCAGGGGATAGAAAACAGGATAAACAGGCGCGTTATTTTCATTTTAATTGCCCCTTGAGTTCTTTTACGGTGGCCGGCAGGGCGGTGGATTGTTTCTTAAATTCTATTTGTGTTAATTTGGAGTTGGTTTCCACCCCGTGTTTGGCTACCGTGCGCACGCCGCCGCGGGTGACAACGGTTTTTTTGTCGCTCCAAACGCGGTCTTTATCCACATCATAATAAATGTGGTCTGTTTCCAACGTCAGGCCGTGTATCAAAGAAACCGCTTTTACATGGCCTTGCAGGGTGACAAGCCGCTGTGCATAATTAAATATCCCGCGCTCCGCGGTCACTTTTCCGGCATCTTTTCCGTTGTCTTTCCAAAGCAGTTCCGGCGCCACCAAAGCGGCGTTTTGCAAGTCGGAAAAGTCCACATCCCGGGAGTTTAATATCCAGCGTTTTTGGCTGTCTTTGGATTCAAAAATGGATACGGCATTGGCCCGCTGCATGCCCGGTTCTTCGTTGGGGGAAAAATCTTTTTTCCCTTGGCAGGCGGCGGTGGCTACAACGGCAAAAAATAAGTACAAAAGTTTTTTCATGGGTGTCCTTCCCCGGTCAGCCAGGGGGTAGTTTGCGGCGCGGGCACTTTGGGGGCAAAGGGCGGCGGCAATTTGTTTACCAATAATTTAAGCCCCGCAAAAGCCAGTAGCACCAGTACCGCCAGCACGCCCAAGGTTTTGGCGTGCCAGGTAAAAGTGGGGCTCCAGGGCCGGGGCGTATTTTTTGCCATTATTTGAATTTTTTAACCACCGCATCTATGGCGCAGAGTTGTTGGCACATTTTTTCCGCTTGTGCAAAATTGAGCGAGTTTGCGCCGTCGGAAAGTGCATGGTCCGGGTCCGGGTGGGATTCAAAAAACACGCCCGCAATTCCCAAGGCCGTGGCGGCTTTGGCTAATACGGGGGCCATGGCCCGGTTTCCGCCGGTACAGGCGCCGGCCGCACCCAGTTTTTGCACGGAGTGCGTGGCATCAAACACCACCGGGTAGCCAAAACTTTTCATAATTTCCAACGAGCGCATATCCACAACCAGGTCGCCATATCCAAAGCAGGCGCCGCGTTCCGTTAGAATGATTTTTTTGTTGCCGCGGGATTCTATTTTTTTGATGATTTGCTCCATGGCTCCCGGGGCTAAAAATTGGCCTTTTTTTACATTAATGGCTTTGCCGGTATCCGCGCACGCCAACACTAAATCCGTCTGGCGGCACAAAAAAGCCGGTATTTGCAAAATATCCGCGGTTTGGGCGGCTTCTTCGGCCTGCCAAGGCTCGTGTACGTCCACTACTAACGGAAGCCCCGTCAGCTGTTTAGCTTCCTGCAAAATTTTCATACCGGCGGCTAAACCCGGCCCGCGGTACGCATCCACAGAGGTACGGTTGGCTTTATCATAAGAAGCCTTTAGAATGTAAGGATGCTTTGTTTTGGCGATAATCGCTTTCAGCTTTTTTACCGTGGTGAGGTATTGTTCCCGGCTTTCAATGACGCACGGGCCTGCCATAAACGCCAGGGGCAGGCGGTTAGATAATTTAATAGGGCCGATTTGAATAGTTTTTTGCATATATTTAATGATAACAAATTTACAACGGCTTTTTGCCGTGTAAAACGGAATTTTTGGGGGTTATTTTACCCCGGTGCTGCCGAAACCGCCTTCCCCGCGGGAAGTGTCCGTCAGCTCGCTGACTTCTTCAAAAGCGGGGTAGAGAGTGGGCAGTACCACCAGTTGCGCCACCTTTTGCCCGGCTTCAAATACAAAATCCTGCTCGTTGAGGTTGTACATACATACAATCAATTCTCCCCGGTAAGGGGCGTCCACCAGGCCGGCCATGGCTTTAATGCCCTTGCTTTCCACCGAGCTTTTACCCCAGATAATGCCGGACGTGTTTTCCGGCAGTTCTACGGCAATACCCGTGTGTACTTTGGTAATGGCGCGCGCCGGCAATACCGTGCGTTCCAGGGCAAACAAATCCGCGCCCGAGTCCGTCGGGTGCGCCCGCTGGGGGAGTTTGGCAAGGGGGGATAATTTTTTTACTTTCATAATGATTGGTTTAATTTGCTCATTTGGTATAAGGCGGTATCGGCATAAATTTTAGCGGCATTTCCGCCCCGTTTGGATAAAATGCTTAATTGCGGAACCAGCGTTTTAAGCAGGTTTTTATCAAAATCCGGGTCGTTGGAATACTCCCCGGCTTGCGGGCTGGCCAGTACCCCGGCCATATAAGCGGCGGCGCGGGCGGCGTTGATTTGGGTGTTGGTGTCTTTGGCTTCCAACCCTTGTTTTATGCCGTTAATGGCGTTGCCCGTCATAAACCCGAGGGCCAGCGCATAGGTGTTGGCTTGCGGGGTGTCGTAATCCTGGCGGAGATTTTTTAATGTTTCTTCCAGCGTATAGTTGCTGTTTTTGGCCAGTGCTAACGCCACGGCGGAGCAGGCTTCGCTTTCCAGCTCTTTTTTAGCGCGTTTTAGCAGGAATTTGGCGGCTTCTTTGGTTTGTAAATCGCCCAACCATTCCGCGGCGGCGGCCCGTACTTTGACATTAGAAGATAACGCCGCTTGTTTTAAGTATTTTACGGTTTGTTTATCTCCGTTTGAAATTAAATTCATAGCGCGCTGTGCAAAGGCTTCGTCGTAAATATACATATTCACTACTTGGTCGGCATATTCGGTGCTTTGCGGATAAATAATCGTGTAGGCGGTGGCGGCGTAAGCGCTCAAGGCGTTATCCTGGCTGTGGGCGGAATCGGCCAGCATGGGTAAAAATTCTTCGTAATTGTTCCCCATGGCGGTTAAAATAACGGTGGCAAACACTTTTTTGAGCGGGTCCTGGCTTTGCAAAACAATGTTGAACAGCGCCGGCTCCTGCTGGGCGGGTGGCGGCAAACGCACCAAACTGGCTCCGGCGGCAAAAACTTCAGCCGGGTTTTTAGAGGTGCGGAACAAATTGAGAACCGTTTGGTTTTCTTGCAAGGTGCGGCTCCCTTTTTGCAGAAGGGGCAGTGTGTCTTGCGTTTGGGCGCAGGCGGGGGCGGTGAATAACGCGGCCGCCAAAAGCGTAAAAATGGTTTTATTCATGCTCGTTCTCCTATACATTTATTATATCATTTCCCGCGGGATTATTAGACGAAAAAGGACCTGCCTTTTGTGGGGCAGGTCCGTATGAAAAAACAGGCTCTTACTGGGCGCCTACGGCTTCGGCCAGGCGCTCCATGGATAAACGGTTTTGGTAGCGGTGGTGGGGGCGGTCGTCGCTATAAATGGAAATTTGTTCTTGCTGTTTTAAGACAACTACTTTTTTGTGGCCCAAGGCCAATAAAAAATGTAAATGGGTAGATTTTTGCATCATCCGGCTCCGTAAAATAAAACTTGTCTATATAATGTAGCGTTTTATAAACGCGCAAACAAGGGTCTTTGGGCCCAAAAAACGCCTGGGCCCCTTATTTTTTTTGTTAAAATAATTAAGTATGAAGAAACTTATTTTTTTACTGGCTGTTTTAACGGCCCCCATGTGGTGCGCCGCGCAAGAAACAGAGCCGCTTATTTTGTTAAATCCGGGGCGGGAAACTTTTATTAATTTTCCGTCCCAAACGCTGCCCGGTAAAACGGTCACGTTCTTTTTGCCGCAACAGGCCACGCCGCTTACGGGGCGTTATCCGGTGGTGTATGTGTTGGGGGCTATCCCAAAAAATGCGCCTTTGGCACAAGCGTTTATGGACGTCACCCCGCACAAAGCGTTGGTGGTGGGTATTAATTTAACGCCGGAAGAAATGGCGGATGCCGCCCGCGTGGTGCGTTTTTTTAAGCGGGAGCTTATCCCGTATGTGGATACGAATTATCCCACCTTGGCGGATGCTTCCCACCGCGCGGTAGCCGCCCAAGGCACCGAGGGCGGGCTACTAGCCTATGCGCTCCTGTATCAGCCGGAGTTATTTACGCAGGCGCTGTTGGCGGAGCCGGACCCGGCCTTGTTAAATGCCTCTTATCTGCCTAAAAATATCCGCTTGGCGGCGTGGGGGGATAGGCCGGTTTTATCCGCCTTGCAGGCGCGTTTGGAAAATGTAGGTTTAACCTACGGCACTAATTTTGTATTGCGCGAGGGCGAGCCGGCCAATTTGTTTGAAGAACTGCCTATGGCCTATTGGTTGGCTCCGGCGCAACAAGTAGCCCTCCGGCGTGTGCGGGCCGCTGTCACTCCGGCGCGCTTAGCGCTATCGGGCGGGGTTGCCCACTTGCAAGCCACGGCCCAACTGGCCAACGGGCGCGTGTATGATTTTTATCCGTCCGTCTTGCGGATGAGCCCGCCGTATTTGGACTATAACGCCCCGGCAGGCACGTTAAGCGTTATTTCCGGCGCGGAGCCCGCAACGGTAAAAATAAGCGGCGGCGCAGGCAAAACGGCCTATCGCACCAAAATTAGGCTTAAAAAACAATAAAAACAGGTTTTTAGGCCAAAAATCAATCAAAAAAATGTGAACTTGTCAACAGTTTTTTGAAAAAAATTGAAAAAAGCCCATTTTTTAGGCAAAAAAGAATTCCTCGTCGGGGAAATCTCCTAAAAGATGGGTTTTTTACTATACAAAAGGCCGGGTTATCCACAGTTTGGGGGCGTTATCCACAGGCTAAAAGGCGGGTGTTTTTGGCGGTGGGTCAAAAACGGCTTTTTTGGGCCGGATTTGTAGAGTAAATGGCGGAGTTATCCACAGGTTATAAACAGGGTGTGGATAAGTGTGGACAAGCCGTTTTTATAAAATTTTTTACGCAGATATACAGGGGTTTTGGTATAATGGGTGCAGGAGGATTTTTATGAATTTTACAAAAACCGTTTTTTTATTGGTGTTATCTTGCGCGCTTTTTGCGTGTGCGTCCACCCAAAGCCGGGAGGACGAAATCCCGCCTGTAAAGCCGGACCCGGTTATTAAGTTGGAGGCCAAGCGCAACGCAAAACTCTACCGCCAGAGCGAGCAGCAAATGCTCAAAAGTATGAAGCTACCCACCATTACTTATCAGTTTGACTCTATCCGCCCGCCGGAATATGCCTATGCGTTTTTGGATAAAGTAGCCAACATTATGAAAGACCAACGCCAACTGCATTTAATTTTGGAGGGGCACACGGATTTGCTGGGCTCCAAAGAATATAACTATTGGTTGAGCGGGGCGCGTGCGGCGGCGATGAAATCCTATTTAGTAAGCCGCGGGGTGGAGGCGGACCGTATCCGCATCCATGCGTATGGGAAAGACCGCCCGCTTACGTTGGATAATTCCGACGAGGGGAGGATGACGAACAGGAGGGTGGAGTTTACGTTTACCACGCGGGAATGGAACACCGTTTATTGAGAACGGCATTTGGTAGGATTTAGATATAAACGCACAAGGGGAAAAATAACATTTTTCCCCTTGTTTGCGTTTTGATGGGCCACATTTTTCCACATTTGGCCGTCTGAGCGGTCCCTTTGGGCTAGAGTGGCGTTTAGCCACACTGCGCCCAAACTAAGGCCCGCCCATACGGCGCAAATCTGAAAAAACAGCCTACAAACAATTATTCTTGTA
>ENA-OZGC01000060-OZGC01000060.1-human-gut-metagenome-genome-assembly--contig:-NODE-60-length-87950-cov-13.193606_pt1 | contig 87950 bp, 77 predicted proteins | sample MGYA00245109_ERZ653643 | MGnify/ENA primary metagenome ERZ653643 (study PRJEB26926, sample SAMN06165107) | human gut metagenome | biome: ENVO:00009003; feature: ENVO:2100002; material: ENVO:00002003... | reverse complement strand
TTGACACGCCGCCCGCCATCGAGCAAGGTTATACTCCTATTTAGGGGTAAAACAGTTGATGGCGGGCGGCGGTGTCATGCTGCTGGGTCTGAAGGTCGTGCCTCTGCTGTCCAGCCTGATTACCGTCTAAGCGGCACGGGTAAGCGCCTATGCAAAGCATAATCGACGCCATTGAACAGTGGCTGAAAGACTTCTTAATTGGAGCCATCACTGGCAATCTGTCGAATATGTTTAGCGATGTGAATAACAAGGTCGCCACGATAGCAACCGAAGTTGGAAAGACGCCGGAGTCCTGGAACTCCGACGTTTTTTCCATCATCCTCACGCTGTCAAGAAACGTGGTTGTACCCATAGCAGGGCTTGTCATAGCCGCTGTCCTGACCTACGAACTGATCAGCATGATTGTAGACAAGAACAATATGCACGATATTGACACCTTCATGTTTTTCAAATGGACGTTCAAGTCAGCGGCAGCGGCTATCATCGTTAATCATACCTTTGATTTCATCATCGCCATTTTTCAAGTGGCGCAGACCATGGTACAACAAAGCGCCGGGGTCATAGATACCAATGCGAGTATCGACATTTCCTCGGCTCTTGCGGATATTACCACCCAGCTCCAGGCAATGGGGCTGGGTGATCTGTTCGCCCTCATGCTGGAAACGTGGATTGTTTCCTTTGCCATGAAAGCCATGGGGCTTTGTATCACGGTCATTCTGTATGGAAGAATGATAGAAATCTACATCTATGCCAGTGTCGGCCCGGTGCCCTTTGCCACATTTATGAACCACGAATGGGGCAGCATCGGCACGAACTATGTGCGGGGACTTGCGGCTCTGGGGCTGCAAGGATTTTTAATCATGATCTGCGTCGGCATTTATGCCGTTCTGGTCAATGCACTTTCCCTGGGCGGGGATTTGCACGCCGCTGTCTGGAGCTGCGCCGCTTATACCGTGCTGCTTTGTTTCAGCCTGTTCAAGACCGGCTCCGTAGCGAAAAGTATCCTGAACGCCCATTAAATTACCGAAAGGAGGTTTCGCATTGGCTTATGTATTCATTACCAAAGACTTGACAGAGGTCAAGGACAAGGTTGCCTTTGGTCTGACCAAGCGGCAGATTCTGTGTTTCTCGCTGGCGGGTGTATGTGGGGTAGGTTCCTATTTTCTGTTCCGCAATACCCTTGGCAGCGACCTTGCCCTCCTTCTTCTGATTGCTCTGGCAGCGCCTTTCATGCTGTTCGGGCTGCATGAGAAGAACGGGCAGCCTTTGGAGAAAATTCTGATAAATATGATCCGGGTGCGGTTCCTTGTCCCAGCGGCAAGACCCTACCGGACGCAAAACCGATTTGCCGCCTTGGAGCGGCAGGAACGTTTCAATAAGGAGGTTGAAAAACTTGTTTCCATTCCGAACAAAACCACCGGCAAGGACAGCCGTGGGCTGGGAACATCTCGTGATCCGGCCAGACACCAAGCTGTCGCCCGCAGACCGCAGGCGGGTAGAAAAAGCCATAAGACGGGCAAAAAAGGAAGGTAAGATTGCCCGCACCGCCCAGCAGACCATTCCCTATGAAGAAATGTATCAGGACGGTATCTGCCACATCCAGAACCAGCTTTACAGCAAAAGCGTCTGCTGTGAGGACATCAATTACAAAGAAGCGTCTGATGATGAAAAGGCGGTTCTGTTTGAACTCTACTGTAAACTGGTCAATTACTTCGGCTCGTCCGTGGGCTTTGAACTTTCTGTTATCTGCTATCCGGCGGATATGGAGGAATACAGAAAGCTGCTGGCAATTAAAGCCCAAGGCGACCAGCACGATGTGATCCGCAAAGAATACAGCGATATGCTGGTGCGTCAGGTTTCCAAAAGCCGCTATGAGCGCCGTATCTGCCTGACCTACACCATTGAAGCGGACACCATCAAACAGGCTCGCTCCCGTCTTTCCCAGATTGAAGGCGACGTCATCAACCGTTTCAGGGCTTTGAACGTAGAAACAAAACCGATGGACGGTTATGAAAGGCTGTCGGTATTCCACAAATGCCTGCATCTGGAGGAGCCGAGAAAGTTCCGGTTCAACTGGGATTCCCTCAACCAAACCGGGCTTTCCAGCAAAGACTATATTGCGCCCAGTTCTTTCTTCTTTAAGGACGGGCGATACTTCCGCACAGGGGCGACCTTTGGTGCGGTTTCTTTTTTGCAGATACGGGCAACCAAGATTTACGATACCCTGTTGGATGACCTTCTGAATCTGGAAGGCAGTCAGATCGTCAGTATCCACGCCAAAGCCCTCGACCAGAATGCCGCCCTTAAAATGGTCAAACGGAAACTCAGCGATTTGGACAAGGCAAAAATTGACGAACAGAAACGGGCGGTTCGCTCCGGTTTTGATATGGATATTCTGCCGCCCGACCTTGTGACCTTCGGTAAGGAAGCCCAGAAACTTCTGGAAGCGTTGCAGAGTCAGGATGAGAAAATGTTCCTTGTGACCATCCTCATTTCCCATGCGGCAGCCAACCGCCAGAAGCTGGAGAATCTGATTTACTCCGCCAACGGTATCGCCAACACCCATAATTGCGACCTCATCCGTCTGGACTACCAGCAGGAACAGGGATTTATGTCCGCACTTCCCATCGGTATCAATCAGGTGGAAATCCAGCGTGGGCTTACCACCAGCGGGACGGCAATCTTTTTGCCGTTCCGTGCCTGCGAAGTGTTTCAGCCGGGTGGTGTCTACTATGGGCTGAACGCCACCACCAACCGCATGATACTGGCAGACCGAAAGACGCTAAAGTGTCCCAACGGAATCGTGCTGGGCACTCCCGGCAGCGGTAAGTCCTTTAGCTGCAAACGAGAAGCAACCGACGTGTATTTGCATACTGCTGATGACCTGATTTTCCTTGACCCGGAACATGAGTATTCTTCCCTTGCCGAGCAGCTTGACGGTCAGATCATCCGGCTTGCCCCGGACAGTGACGATTACATCAACCCTCTGGACGTGGACTTAGCCACAGATACCGGCGAAAACCCGCTTCTGATGAAAGCGGACTTTATCATGTCTTTCTGTGAATTGATTTTGTCTGCTTCACAGGGCGGCTTGAAGCCCATTGAAAAGTCCGTTATTGACCGCTGTATTCCGAAAATTTATCGGGAGTACATCAAAGACCCCAGACCGGAGAATATGCCGATTCTGGGCGACTTGTACCGGTGCCTGCGGGAACAGGAGGAAAATCAGGCACAGGAACTTGCCACGGCGCTGGAACTGTATGTAACGGGTTCTCTTTCCTATCTGAACCACAGAACCAACGTCAATATCAATAACCGTGTGGTTTGTTTTGACATCAGCGGTCTGGGACAGAACCTGAAAAAGCCCGGTATGCTGACGGTGCAGAATAATATCTGGCAGAGAACTACCGTCAACCGCTATGCCGGAAAGACCACCCGCATTTTCTTAGATGAGTTTCACTTGCTCCTGAAGGAGCCGCAGACGGCGGCTTATACAGCAGAAATATACAAGCGTTTCCGAAAATGGAATGGAATCCCAACTGCTTTGACACAAAATGTAAAAGACCTTTTGGACAGCCCGGAGATTGAGAACATTCTGGAAAACAGCGACTTTATCCTCATGCTCAATCAAGCTGCCAGCGACCGCCAGATTCTTGCCCAGCGTCTGGGTATCTCTCCGCAGGAGCTGACCCATATCACAAACAGCGGTGCCGGAGAAGGACTTCTGTTCTTTGGCGACAAGATCATTCCGTTTGTGGATAAATTCCCGACCAATACCCGGCTTTACAAAGTAATGACCACCAAGCCTGCGGATTTGGCAGCATAAGGAGGACTGCCGCATGAAGAAAAAAGCAAATATCTATGACAGCGATGACGCCCAGCGCAGTAAACGCCTGTCCTTTACCCCGGAGGAACGTGCCGCTTATGCCCAGCAGAAAGCGGAGGTGTTAGGTCAGAAACTGGAGCAGGCTAAAAAGAAAATCCCCAAGAAGAAAAAAGTACGCCTGCAAAAAGAGTTTGACCCGCAAAAAAGCCGGATGAAGCATACCCTTCGCTTTGAGGAAGTGGAGAAAAAGCGTGGCACGGAGCCGTTGCCGAAAAAGGCGGGCAGGCGTATGGTGCAGACTGCCAGCGCCGCCGCCCACTCCAAACTGTATCAGGTGGAGGAAGAAAACGTCGGCACAAAAGCTGCCCATCGTACTGAACTTACCGGAGAAGCGGCTGCAACCATGGCGGCTCATGCTGCCCGTGTCCATCATCAGAACGCACCTTATAAAAAGGTGGAAAAATTACAGCGTCAGCTTAATCAGGCAAATGTGAATGCCGCCTACCGTGCCGCTGTCCGGGATAACCCGGAATTACAGACCAGCCATGTGAAGCGGTTCGTTCAGAAACAGCGTATCAAACGCCAGTATGCCAAGGAATACCGCAAAGCCCAGAAAGCCGGAAGCAAAGGTTCCGCAGCGGCAAAGAAAGCGAAAGATGCGGTCAGCAGTACTGGGCAGGCGGTTATCACTGCCATTAAAAATCATAAGGGTGGTCTGGTTGTGATCGTGGCGCTGGTACTGCTGGTTATCATGGTATTTTCCTCTCTTTCGTCCTGTTCCGTGATGATGGAGGGAGCCATGGGTTCCATCCTGGGCACTTCCTATACTTCGGAAGACCCGGACATTCTTCAGACAGAAAGCAACTACACCGCTTTGGAATCGGAGCTTCGGAATGAACTGGCAAACATCGAAAATACTTATTCCGGTTATGACGAGTACCGCTATGACGTGGACAACATCGGGCACAACCCCAACGAACTGATTTCTTACCTGACTGCCAAGTTTGACGCATTTACCCCGGAACAGGTGCAGGCGGAACTGGAAGCGATTTTTGAGAAGCAGTACAGTCTTACCACCCGTGCAGAAACAGAAATTCGCTACCGCACCGAAACCCGAACCGGCACCACCACAAGCACCGACCCTGTGACCGGGGAAACCACCACCGAGGAGTACACCTATGAGGTGGAGGTTCCGTATGAGTACCATATCCTCTATGTGACCCTTAGAAATAAGGGCTTTGGCACAGTTGCGGTGGAGGGTTTGACGGAGGACGAAAAGACCCAGTATGCCGCTACGCTTTCCATGAAAGGTAATAAGCCGTATCTGTTCGGGGATGACATTTATGCCAATGAAAGCCCCGGCGAGGATTATGACATTCCCGGAGAAGCACTGGCAGACCCGGATTTTGCTGCCCTTATTACAGAAGCAGAGAGATATCTGGGATTTCCCTATGTCTGGGGCGGCTCCAGTCCAAGCACCAGCTTTGATTGCAGCGGTTTTGTCTGTTACGTTTATACCCATAGCGGCGTCCATAACCTGCCCCGTACCACGGCGCAGGGCATTTATAACCAGTGCGCCCACATTTCTCCATCGGAAGCAAAACCGGGAGACATTATCTTTTTTACCGGCACTTACGATTCTCCGGGGCCTGTCAGCCATGTGGGAATCTACGTCGGCAACAATATGATGATTCACTGCGGCTCCCCGATCCAGTACGCACGGACTGACAGCAGTTACTGGACACAGCACTTTTACGCTTTCGGGCGTTTGAATTAAAGGAGGTAGTATCACTTGAACAACAAATTACAGAAGGTCATTGCAGAGATTGAAAAGGTCAAAACCAAGATTTCTGCCCAGCAGACCCATTTACGGGAGCTGGAACAGCAAAAAACAGAACTGGAAAACACAGAAATTGTCGGCATGGTTCGTGGGCTGGATGTAGCCCCGGAAGAACTTGCCGCATTTATCAAGGCGTTCCGCAGCTCCACTGCCGGGACGCCTGATTTTATGGAAAAGAAGGAGGACGATGAAAATGAATATGAAGAAGCGTAAGCGTTTGGTGGGCACAGTTTGTCTGATGTTGTCCATGCTCTTACTTACCGTGCCCCTGCTGGGGATGGCGGCGCTGCCTGTTTCAGCAGAAACGGAGGAACTGCCGGAGTGTATCTGTGACACAAAATGCACCACGGAAGTGCCGAATCAGGCGTGTCCGGTGTGTAAAGACCATGCGGAAAACTGTACCGGGCAGGAGTCGGAACCGGATAACCTTCCCTGTCTTTGTGAAAAGCAATGCACAAAGGAGGATCACAATACCCAGTGTCCTGCCTGTGCCACCGCACTTGATTATTGTACCGCTCCTCCCATAGAAGAACCGGCAGCCTGCATTTGCACGGATCGGTGCCAGGACGGTGCTGTGAACCCGGACTGCACCCTTTGCCAGTCTGACCTTTCCCAGTGTGTCGGTAAGGAGCCGGAGCCGCCTACGGAACCAGAACAGCCTACTGACCCCGAACAGCCTACGGAGCCGGAACAGCCCACGGAGCCAGAACAGCCCACAGAACCCAAGGTATGTACCTGCACGAAGAAATGTGTGGATGGCGCAGTCAATACCGATTGCCCGCTCTGTAAGGATGACCTTACCCAGTGTGCAGGCAGGGAGCCGGAAGTTATTGAACCCAAGTTTACCATTTCCATCATGGAGCCTGACGGCTGGTACACCAAAAAGGCGGATGTGAAAATCCGTATTAAGGATGTAAACGGAACCGGTTGGGAAACGGTGGAAGCCAAAATCAACAGCGGCGGCAGTTGGATGGATTTAACGGATTCTCTTGTGGATACGGATAAGGTGTTTCTGGAAATTTCCGAAAACTGTACGGTCTATGTGACGGTTACGGACAAGAATGGAAAATCTCATACGAAGAATCGCTATGTGGAAGTTTTTGACCGGGAAGCCCCTACTGTCCGTGCAGGGATTGAGGGCAAGCTGCTTTATGTGGAAGCAAACGATGACCTTTCCGGCGTGGATAAAATTTATGTCTGCGGCAATTCCTTTTCCGAACTGACCAACGGTACGCTGGACATTCGTCTGGAGGATTATGCAGATAACTACGAAAAGATTACCATTCAGGCGATAGACCATGCAGGCAATAAAAGCCGTATGACCCAGCTTTCCAACCCTTATTATGAGGAGCCGGAAAAAGACAATGATAAGCCTTCCGGTTCCGGCACCAATACTCCTGTCACCCAGATACCGCCAACCCAGACGAATCCCGGCACAGGTACTACCCAGACACCGGCAGGCTCCGTCAGCACGGGTACTTCCGGCGGGCAGACTGCAAAACCTACGGGAAATGGCAGCACTATTTCCAAAACTGAGGAAACCGAAAAAGACCCGTCTGCGGTAAAACCTGTGGAGGACACAGAAAAGGAATCCAACCCGTTTACCCCAGAGGGAACCGGTACAGTGGTGGATAATGCCACCGGCAGCGATGACAAGGAATTTTACACCATTTCCACCCCGGACGAAAATATCTTTTATCTGGTCATTGACAAACAGCGTGACGGCAACAACGTGTATTTCTTAAATGCTGTAACAGAGAGCGATCTTGCGGCACTGGCACAAAAAGATGCTGCAACCCAGCCCGTTGCCCCTGTGGAGCCGGAGCAGACTACGCCACAGGAACCGGAAGAATCTACGGAACCCGAACAACCGATTGAGGAACCCGAACAGCCTGCCAAGAAAAGCAACAGCACGATGTTGATTGTCCTTATCGTGGCACTGGCGGCTGGCGGTATCGGCTACTACTTCAAGGTCTATAAGCCGAAGCATGAGCTGGACGATGCCGAGGACATCGACGATTTTGAGTTCGAGGGCCCGGAGGAGCCTGCGGTAAATGAGGATGAGATTTCCCAAGAGGAAGTTACGGAGGAAGATGTTCTGACTGAGGAGGAAGAAGCCGAACAGCGCAGGCTTTACGAGCAGGACATGGACGACGTACCGATTGAGGGCGACGATGACCTTGTTTTCTGATAACCCCAAGCTGGAACAGATGATGAGGCAGAAACCTACCGGGCGGCAGGTGCTGGAAGCAACCCCGGCACCTGCCCCTGATTCCCCCTGCTATCAGTGTAGTTATGGCAGGGGGCGGCGCTGTGTGGGGTTTTGCTACAAGGAGCTTATGAATGGAAGGAGGAAAACTGCATGAAATTAGTGATTGCAGAAAAGCCCAGCGTTGCCCAGAGCCTTGCGGCGGTGCTGGGAGCAAAGGAACGTGGGCAGGGATATTTACAGGGAAACGGCTACATTGTGAGCTGGTGCATCGGTCATCTGATTGGACTTGCTGCTGCGGACAGCTATGACGCCAAATATTCCAATTGGTGCTATGAGGATTTACCGATTATTCCGAAGCATTGGAAATATACGGTTGCCCCGGACAAAAAGGAACAATATGAAGTGCTGGTATCGTTGATGAACCGCACGGACGTGGAAAGCCTTGTGTGTGCCACCGATGCCGGACGGGAGGGCGAACTGATTTTCCGGCTGGTCTACGACCATGCCGGGTGTAAGAAGCCTTTTGAACGCCTGTGGATCAGCAGTATGGAGGACGCTGCTGTCCGTGAGGGCTTTCAGTCCCTGCGTCCCGGTTCGGACTATGACCGGCTGTACGAAGCTGCCCTTTGCCGAGCCAAGGCAGATTGGCTGGTAGGGATTACCGGAACCCGGCTGTTTTCCACCTTGTACCGGAAAACCTTAAACATCGGCAGAGTTATGACCCCGACCCTGGCATTGGTGGTAGACCGGGAAGCTGCCATTTCTGAGTTTAAGAAAGAAAAGTTTTACACCGTGGTTCTGGACTGCGGGAAATTCACTGCTTCCAGTGAACGTTGTGAAAACCGCAAAGCCGCCGACCATCTGACAGCCGCCTGCAGCACGCAGGCGGCTGTTGTCAGGCAGGTGGAGAAAAAGCAGAAATCAGCCCAGCCGCCCAAACTCTATGACCTGACTTCCCTCCAGCGTGATGGGAACCGGCTCTTTGGCTATACCGCCCAGCAGGTTTTAGATTATGCCCAGGCACTGTATGAAAAGAAGCTTCTGACTTATCCCCGTACCGATTCCAACTATCTGACGGAGGATATGAAAGAAACCATTCCCGGACTGTGCGATATGGCAGCGTCCATGGTGTCATTTGCAGTTCCGGCTTTTGAACGGGATATTTCCCGTGTCATTGATAACAGCAAGGTCAGCGACCACCATGCGCTGCTCCCCACCAGACAGGCCGCAGGTGCAGACCTTGTTTCCCTGCCTGCCGGGGAACGCAATATTTTAACGCTGGTCATGGCACGGCTTCTTACCGCTGTTGCGCCAAAGCACATCTATGAGGACACTTCCGCTGTGCTGGAGTGCGGCGGCACCTCTTTTACCGCCAAAGGACGTGTCATTACCGCTGCCGGATTCAAGGAATTGGAGCAGGCATTCTTCTCCACGCTGAAGAAGAAACCGGAGGACGATACCAAAGAGGACGCTGTGGCACTTCCGCCCCTTACAGATGGGCAGACCTTTGAAAAAGTAAAGGCTTCTACCAAAGAGGGAACCACCAGCCCGCCCAAACACTTTACGGAAGATCTGCTTCTGTCAGCCATGGAACACGCCAGTGCAGCGGAATTTGCAGAGATTGGCGACGTGGAGCGCACCGGGCTTGGAACGCCTGCCACCCGTGCTGGAGTGCTGGAGAAGTTGGTGCGTGGCGGTTTTCTGGAACGCAAAGGCAGACTGCTTCTGCCCACGAAAAAGGGCTTTAATCTGATTGTGGTATTGCCAGACACCATGAAGTCGGCACACCTGACTGCCCAGTGGGAAGCGGAGCTAAAAGCTGTGGAGCGTGGCGAACAGGCTTCTGCGGTCTTTCTTGAGGGCATTGAAAAACTCATATCTGATCTGGTTGCCCAGTACCATGCTGTTTCAGCGGATACTTCCCTGTTTCAGCAAAGAGAAGTCATTGGTAAGTGCCCACGCTGCGGCTCCGATGTGCTGGAGGGCAAGAAGAATTTTTACTGTTCCAACCGGGAGTGCCAGTTTGCCATGTGGAAGGATGACCGCTTTTTTACTTCCAAGCACAAGGAACTGACGAAACCCATGGTGGCAGCACTGCTCAAGAATGGACGTATTAAGATGAAGGGGCTGTTCAGCGAGAAAAAAGGCGTCCTCTATGACGCTGTGGTGGTGCTGGCAGATACCGGCGACAAATATGTGAACTACAAACTTGAACTGCCGCCCCGCCAGAATAAGAATGGAAAGGAGTAAGCTATGGCTGATGGAAAGAACAATCAGACCCTTATGGGCACACCGGAAGAACTGCACCAGTTGGCAGTGGCACTTGACGAGTTTGCCGAAGATTATGATACCTATGAATATCGGGATAACATCGAAGATAAGGAAGAACACATCCTCTCTCTGGAACGGTCTTTGACGGAACAGGACACAGACAGTATCCGTGGCTATCTGCTGGATTTTGCTAATGGAGATAGAGGTACGGAAGGATTTGCAGACGCCGAAATGCTGTTGAAGCAGATGGACGCATTGATTCCCCAAAAGTCCGGTACCGTATTGAATCTGTACGGTTCTATGGGTTTTGACTATAACATGATTCGGATTACCAACATGGAGCCGGAACAGGTAAAGGCAGTTTTGGAAGAAATGATTGGCACGATTCCGGAAGAACAGATTGATAACGTGGAAGCCTATTTGGAGCAGGCAGGCGCTCATATCGAGCAGATCGGCGGAAGTTACAATGATTTTTCCCCGCATTTCCCCGTCATGCTGGAATATGACTTTGACGCAAATCAGGTCTATGTCCCTGCCGCCGAACCGGAACTGGGCACCTTTACCATCTATCAGCTTAAATCCGGCGAGGAACTGCATTACCACCGTTTTGAACCGTTGGAACGGTTAGAGCGCTTCGGGCTTTTTGTAGACCCGGACAATTATGAAAAAGTCTATACCGCCGATGTGCCGGAGGATGGCAGTATCATGATGAAGCTGGAGAACATCTACAAAACCTTTAATCTCCATCGCCCGGAGGACTTCAAGGGGCACAGCCTTTCCGTGTCGGATGTTGTGGTGCTTCATCAGGAGGGAAAAGATACCGCCTTCTATGTGGATTCCATCGGCTTTGAGGAAGTGCCTGCCTTTTTCAAACAGGAACCGGACAGGTTCCGTTATTACATTACAGAGGATTCCGTACAGCGTGGCACCTATCCGTATGTGGATGAAACAGCCTTGAAACGTTTTACCAGTCAGCTTCATAAATATGAACAGGGCACGATCAGCGCCTATGGCTATCTGGAATACAGTAAACCCTTAACTGAGGAACAGATAAAGGACTATGCCCTCACGCCTTCTCCCCAAAATCATCTGGAAACCGTGGAAAAGACGGAGGAACAGAACTATAACCAGATTGACGGGATTTTGAACAACCTGCCTGCGGACGAAGCCGCCATTTCCATTGATGGCGGTTCCCTCTATCTGGCTGTCCAGACCTGTGACAGCGGCTATGATTACACCTTTTTTAATCAGGAGTTTGAAGAACTGGACGGAGGACAGCTTGACAACCCGGAGTTTTCTATGGCGCAGGCAATTTATGAACTACTTTCAGATGAAGGCTGGGAACAGGCTAAACTGGAAGCCACGGATTATGATACCCTGATGGAACGGTCGGAAGCTGCCGAGCGTGACAAGCGGATTTGTATGCAGGCAACGGCGTATGCTCAGGAAGTGCTTTTTGACGCTGGTCTTGAAGATGATATTACCATTACGGGAGCAAAAGTTTATGTCAGTCCCTTTGTCGATTCTGACAAGCCGGATTATGACGTACTGCTGGAATATGAGGGCGATATTCGGGAGGATGATTTTTTCAATCTGCTCCATGAGCAGACCTGTATGATTGACGGAAAAACTGTGGACTTTAACCCTATTACTCCGGCAAAATCCGGCAACATCAAAGAATACCTTGCCGCTTTGGAACAGCAGGCAGAACAGGAAACCATACCTGCCAAGGAGAATGAAATCCTTCGGGTGGTTCCTGTGGGCAGGTTTGAACGTTACATTGAACCCAGCGAAATTACCCAGGATCAATATATCATAAAAGGCGGTATTCTGCTTTCGCCCTGTGCTTCTAACCCGGATTTTTATGAGTCCACCAACCGTGCCTTGAATGGCAGATATATTGACGCTCAGATTTATGAGGTGGCACAGCGGAGTAAAAAAGGAAATCCCACTGCTTTCCGCAAGGCACAGGACGCTCCGGTAGAAAATCCGCTGGAGCCTGTGGGTAAGGAAATCGGGATTATCAAGGCTGGCGGGATACCCTGCGGTCTGGTGTTTCAGCATGAGATGGAAGGCTTTGAACTGCAAGATCACACCATTCTGCTTCAGAAGGAACGGGACGCCCACGGGAATTATTACAGCGGGCTGAGTTTTGATGGAATGATGGTAAAGATGCCCCAGATGTATGCTGCGGTCACAGATGAGCATGGAAAAGTGACTGCTTTTCGCCGGATGCGGGAAAAGGACTTTTCCAGACAGAAGCCCCAGGAGACAGAAAAAAAGCCGTCCATTCGGGAACAGCTTGCGAAAATCCAGCCTGTGAAAAGTCCTGTAAAACCGTCTGCCAAGCATAAGGAAACAGAGAGGTAACGCCTATGGGACTGACAAAATATGAGCAGGAAACCATTATCAACTTTAACGAAAAAGAAAAGCTCGCTTCGGTCTATACCCACAATCTGGGGTTGCAGAATACTCTGCTTTCCCTGTGTGAGAGCCATCCGGCGCAGGTCAGACAAACAAGCGGCGACCGTTACGGCAGCATGACCTTTGAGCTGCCCAAGAAGTGGGTAAAAATCGCACCGCCACGGGTGCTGTCAGAAGCCCAGAAAAAGGTGCTGGAGGATATGAACCGGAGAAATCAGGAACGCAGAAAATGAAAAAGCAGGCAGGTATCTTAATGACACCGCCTGCCATGCTACTTCGCAGCTTTCATTCGTTCAATAAATTCAATCATCAGGCTGACATCCGCATCGGACATCGAATAAATATAATCTATGGCTTTCTGCTGTATGAGCGTGGTCGCCTTACCTTCATTGAAAAATTCCATGGGTGTGACACCCAGATATTCGCAGATATATAAAAACTCGCTCATAGACGGGAGCGATCTTCCAGATGTAATACTGCGGATGTAGCTGGTGCTGTGCCCTAAATCAAGGCTCATTTTTCGCTCCGACACCTGTTTTTCTTCCCGAAGCTTTGAAATTCGGTCACGGATAAACTGTTCTTCCATCATCATCCCTCCTGTGGATAATGATAATTCACACCAGCCTCAAAACCGAGCGATTATAACGCTTGTTTGTGTTGAAGTGCGTACTATTTTCGCTTATAATGTAAAAGCGTGGGCGATTATAGTTTTTACCAAGGAGGATGATATTATGAGCATGAGGAAAATATACAGAAAGATTGCCAAAGAACACGGCGTCAGTCCCAAGGAGGTCAGAGAAGAAATACAGGCAGCTATCACACAAGCCTATGAGAATCCGCCGGATGACAACATCACGGTTGCTTATCAGAACCGTGTGCCAAGGAAGGGCAAAATTCCAACGCCGGAAGAATTTATTCGATATGCTGCAAACCAACTGAAACAAGAAAGTAAATAAGTTATCTCATACGCACCCAGAGCCGAAAGTCCATCGGTTCTGGGTGTTTTCATTTTGGAAAGGAGGACACAATGGCAAGCAGATGGTTTACCTACATCTCGGAATTGGCGGAGCAGACTCAGAAAGAAGTTACCCACTCGCCCCAGAACTGGCGGCGATTTCTGACTACCGCTTCCCGGTTCTATAAAAGCTATGATTTTGATGACCAGCTTTTGATTTACGCCCAGCGCCCTAATGCAACAGCCTGTGCAGAGATTGAAGTCTGGAACAACAAAATGCACCGCTGGGTCAATGCCGGTTCCACCGCTATCGGTCTGATACGCAAAGGGACTGGCGGAAAACCCTACATTCAAAACGTCCATGACGTTGCCGATACCCACCCGGTTCGGGGCGGTAAGAATCCCTGGCTTTGGAAAATGGACGAGGAATACCAGACAAAAGTGGTCGCAAGGCTGGCGGAGCAGTTCGGCTCCCCGGAGGGCGCTTCCTTGGGCGACGCCATTATGGAAGCGGTCAGCCGTGTGGTGGACGAAACCTATGGGGAATATCTTCGTGACCTGCATTATGAGGTTGCAGACAGTTTTCTGGAGGAACTGGACGAACTCAACAGAGAAGTCCTGTTCCGCAATACCATGAAAGCCAGCGTACAGTATGCGGCGCTGACCCGCTGCGGGCTGGACGCTTCCCGGTACATCGACGATGAAGATCTCATCGGGATTACCAACTTTAACAACGTGGGAACCCTTGCCTGTCTGGGTACTGCCACTGCTGAAACAAACCGTATTGTCCTTCTGGAAATCGGAGAAACCATCCGTGCAGCCCAGTTGGAGCAGTCGAAAAATTTGGCGAAAAAGCCTATTGCCAAACAGACAGAGGTATCCTATAATGTAAACGAACAGTTTAACACATTAAAGCGTGAAAGGAGCAGCGACGATGAGCGAATTGACATACACCAACCAGAACGGGTATCAGATTCCGAATCTGATGGTAGACAGCAAGGAGAACGAGCCGGAAACCCTGACCCGCTTCGGCAGGACGAGAGAAAAATATTTGATGGAACACAGGAAGGGCTTTTACACAGCAATGCTTCTGAAAGGAACCCTTTGGACACACCTGACGCAGATCGACCAGACAGCCAACGAGCAGATGGACACTCTGACAGCAGAACTGGCAGCCAGGGAAGGCGTGACAGAGAAACTGAAAGCCAACAATCAGATGGAATGGGTGCAGCGGATGAACAACATCCGTCAGAGAGCCGAGGAAATTGTGATGGCAGACCTGATTTACAGCTAAATAGAGATATGGAAACGGCAGGTGGCGAGCCTGCCGTTTTGTCATCTGTGGAGTTGGATGAACCTTTCGCCAAAAGCAAAGCTACGTTTACCCAGATATCTCTTTTCCCAACTGTAGAGGAACAGATAGAACATATTGCCCAGTCGAAAACGGAGGAAGCACCCTCCATTTTTTCTGTGGGAATGGTGCCGGATTCTGTGGTAGACCGTATCTTGTCTGGTGGAACCAATGAACTTGCCGGGGCGCTTCGTATCTATGCCCGGTATCAGGCACAAGTCCCAGCAGATGAAATGGCGGTCTATCTGTCCCAGGAATACCGCACTGGCGGGCGTGGTTTTACGGTGGACGGTACTCCTTATGCAGTCTGGTTCGATGAAAACGGGTTTGCTATCAACAGTGGGAAAGCTGCCAGATACAACAGCGAAAGCCTGCGCCTGTCATGGAAAGAGGTAGAAAGCCGCATCCGTTCTCTTGTGGAACAGGGAAAATATCTTGCCCCAGACCGTGCAGCTCAGGTGCCGGAAAATGAACGAACAGAACTAGCGGCACAGCTTTGGTATCTGCGGCAGGATTTGAGCGACGAAGCCAGAGAAGCAGGATTCCTTCCCATTATCCATGAATTTTATATGGGAAAAGGTGGTTTCCCTGATAATACCCAGAGAATCAGCGAAGCCCTCAAAAACCCGGAAATGCTGGAGAATATCATCAGCGAAGTCAAGGGGTTCTGCATGGCTTATGAAGCAGACAGAGAACTCTTACGGTTCCATTTCCACCGCCCGAACCAGCTTTTACAGCGGCTGGAACGACTGGCGGTTCCCGATAAGGTCTTTCCGCTGACAGAAGGTTTTACCGAACAGAAGCCTGATTTTATCACGGAGGATGAAATCAATACGGAAGTTTCACGGGGCGGCAGCTATTCGGACAGCAGGTTGGCAGCCTATGTGTTTTTCCATAACCATACCGACCGCAAGGAACGGCAGGATTATCTAAAAAATGCCTTTGGTATCGGTGGTGGCGGTTATATGGAGAAAGATGTCTGGCACGATGGCAAGGGCTTACGGATTAAGCGTACCTATCACAAGGAATATGCCAAGGAATTTCTGAACTGGAATCAGGTGGAACGGCGTATGAACCAACTGATAGATTCTGACCGCCTGCTGTTCCCGGAGGATAAAGCAAAATTCCCGGAATATGAGCGTTATGTGCTTTCCCGGAATGTAGATACCCTCTTTGCCTATGCACCGGAGCTGCGCCCCTATGTGGCAGAAAGTTTTGGCGAAGGCTGGAAAAAAGTCCGCCGGATGCTGGACGATACAGAAAAGACAGATATGCTGCTCTCTGCGATGGCAGAGAAGTTACAGTCCATGTCCCCCTCAGATCGTGGGTATGAAGCCTGTACCAAGGCGTATGACCGTCTTTCTGCTTATAAAGATGGAACCTTCTCTCTGCTCCATACGCCTGCGGCGGCTCCCGAAAAAACGGTAAAGCCGAAAATCGACCATCGGGAACAGCCCCAAGATGCGGCGAAGTCTGCCCTGCAACGCTTGAAAAAGCAGGCTGGGAAACCGGAAAAAGGAATGGAACAGCTTTCCTTTGACTTCTCAGGCGATACATTTCAGACCATGCCGGAACCGGCAAAGGAACCGGCTTCCCTTACTCCGAAGCAGCTTTATGAAGCGGCTCTGCCGGAATTAACAGCCTTAATAGAAAAAAGCGAGATTTATCCTTTCCTCCGTGACCGGGATACAGATGTACTGGACGCCCAGGAGGAACTGGCAGGCAAGCTGGACGAATTGTTGTCCGGCATGAAAGAAAGCAACGCTGCCCTTTATGAAGCATATACCACCCTGCCGGAGTTTCGGGAATATCTGATTGATGATATTTTAGAACGCACTTATCAGGATGTGGCAACCGATACCCGCACCAGCGTGGAACAGCATGAACATGATTCGGCTGCTCCTGTCTGGGTTACTGAAAAAGCACAGCCGGAAGAACCGGAGAAACCGGAAACAACTGCCGCCCTGGGCGATTCAGACCTTCAAACTGAGGTTACTAAGGGAAACACTCAGCCACAGCCCGAAGCAACTGTCGAAGCTGCCGGGGCGGGCAACCCAGAGGAGATAAAAGCCCCTGAAACGCAGCAGAACCTTACCCCGCTTGCGGAAGAATATCTGAAGCTGAAAGCGGAACACCCAGACACTTTGATTGGTGTACGGGTTGACGATCATTTCCTGTTCTATGGAAAGGACGCCGAGATTGCCGGAGCTGCCTTGAATACCCATGTGCTGACACGGGAAATTTCCGGTCTTGGAGAAACGGAAGTCACAGGCAGTGCCATGAGCTGGCAGGCTCTGGGAGAAAAACTGCGGTCACAGGGCAACAGCGTAGTCTTTGCACAGCCGGATGGAGCCGGTTATCAGGTCATTCAGAAGCTGGAAGCCGCTGACTTCATTCCATTGGGTATGAAGCTTACCGAAAAAGACCGTACCTATACGGTAGACAGTGTGGATTACAGCACCGGTAAAGTCAGCCTGCGGGACAATACCTTTGCAGGCAGTACCGGCTTTCCGATTTTCAGAAGCGAACCCATTGCCGCTGTCCGGGAATGGGTCAAGGAAACACAGGCGCAGGAAGTAACTTCCCCTGTTATGGAAGCACCGGCACCGGAACAGTCTGACACACCCGTTGCCACTGTACCTGCCATGGAGCAGACAAAAGCAGAAAACTTCCACATCACTGACCCTGATCTGGGTGTGGGCGGCCCGAAAGCCAAGTATCAGGCGAACGTGTCCGCCATCCGGCTGTTAAAGCAGTTGGAAACTGAGAATCGTGCCGCCACTTCCAAGGAACAGGACACCTTATCCCGTTATGTGGGCTGGGGCGGCATTCCACAGGCATTTGAAAGTACCAATGAACGCTGGGCTGCGGAATACGCAGAATTAAAAGACTTGCTTACCCCGGAGGAATATGACGCTGCCCGCAGTTCCACCTTGAATGCCCATTATACTGCTCCTGTGATTATCCAGAGTATGTATGAAGCTGTGGGCAGGATGGGCTTAGAGCCAAAAACCATTCTGGAGCCTGCCATGGGTGTGGGCAATTTCTTCGGACTTCTGCCGGAACAGATGCAGAAGGCTTCCCTTTACGGTGTAGAACTGGATTCCATCACAGGCAGGATTGCAAAGCAGCTTTATCCCGACGCTCATATCACAGTAGATGGGTTTGAGCGTGTGAATTTTGCCGACAACCGTTTCGATCTGGCGGTGGGCAACGTGCCTTTTGGCAACTACCAGCTTGCCGACTCACGCTATAACAAGGAACACTTTTTCATTCACGATTATTTCTTCGCCAAAACCTTAGATAAGGTTCGCCCTGGCGGTATTGTCGCTTTTGTGACTTCAAAGGGCACCATGGATAAGGCAAACACCGCTGTCCGGGAATATCTGGCACAGAGAGCCGACCTTCTGGGCACTGTGCGTCTGCCCAACAATGCGTTCAGTAAAAACGCAGGTACGGAAGTGACCAGCGATATTATCTTCTTGCAGAAACGGGAAGCACCGCCCCAGTATCTGCCGGACTGGGTGGAGGTCGGTCAGACTGCGGACGGTGTGCCTGTGAATAAGTATTTTGAACAGCACCCGGAAATGGTCTTAGGTACGATGGTATGGGAAACGGGTATGTATGGGCAGGAAACCTCCTGTGTACCTCTGCCGGAAGCAGACCTAAAGGAACAGCTTGCCGAAGCGATTACCCACCTGAACGCTCCCGACCGGGCGGCACTTTTACAGTTCGTGCCGGAGCAGAATACCCCAACTGTGGAGGAAGCCCCTGCGGAACTCCGTAATTTCAGTTACACCCAAGTGGGCGGCAAACTCTTTTATAACGAGAATGATAATCTGACCCCGGTGGAAGTGCCTGCCACAACAGCGGAGCGAATCCGTGACATGATTGGGCTGCGTGACATTACCCGTGACTTAATCGAAGCCCAGCTAAATGGCGGGTCTGAGGACACCATCACAGACCTTCAGCAGAAACTGAATACCGCTTATGACAGCTTCCAAGCTAAATATGGGTTGATTAACAGCACCGGAAACAAACGGGCTTTTGAACAGGACAGTTCTTACTGCCTGCTCTGTTCGCTGGAAGTGCTGGACGAGGACGGCAAGCTGGAGCGCAAGGCGGATATGTTCTTTAAGCGCACCATTAACCAGCAGAAATCCGTTGACCATGTGGATACCCCCACGGAAGCCCTTGCGGTTTCTATCGGGGAAAAGGCGTCCGTAGATTTGCCCTTTATGGCGGAGCTTCTTGACCGCCCTGGGCAGGAATCTGAGATTGCGGCGGAACTCTCCGGCGTGATATTCCAGAACCCGGCAAAGAGCCACGGCAATGCCCTAGCAGGCTGGGAAACAGCCGACGAATATCTCTCCGGCAATGTACGCAAAAAGCTGGAAGAAGCACGGGAAGCCGCAGATCGTGACCCGTCCTTTGCAGTCAATGTGTCTGCTCTTGAAAAATCCCAGCCCAAGGAACTGGGAGCTGCCGAGATTGATGTGCGTATCGGTGCAACCTGGATTGATCCGTCTTATTACACCCAGTTCATCTATGAACTCTTAAAAACCCCAGGATATTTACGGGGCGATACTGTTGCCGCCCGGTATTCCGCTGCCACCGGCGAGTGGAACGTCAGCGGTAAAAGCAGGGACAGCGGCAACAACACCCTTGCCTATGTGACCTACGGCACCAAGCGAAAGAACGCTTATTCCATCATCGAGGACAGCTTGAACCTGCGGGACTGCCGTGTGTATGACACCATTCACGATGTGGACGGCAATGAAAAGCGTGTGCTGAATACCAAAGAAACCATGCTGGCACAGCAGAAGCAGGAAATGGTTCGGGAAGCCTTTAAGTCCTGGATATGGAAAGACCCTGCCCGCCGGGAAACCCTGTGCCAGAAATACAATGAGATTTTCAATTCCATTAAGCCCCGTGCCTATGACGGCAGCCATATCCGTTTTTCCGGAATGTCGCCGGAAATCAATCTTAGACCCCACCAGCGAAACGCTGTTGCCCGTATGCTCTATGGCGGGAACAGCCTGCTTGCTCACTGCGTGGGTGCCGGTAAGACCTTCGAGATTGTGGCGGCAGCAATGGAAAGCCGCAGGCTGGGCTTATCCAAGAAAAATCTTGTTGTGGTTCCCAACCATCTGACAGAACAATGGGGAGCCGACTTCCTTCGGTTATATCCCGGTGCCAATGTGCTGGTTGCCACCAAGAAAGATTTTGAACCCCAGAATCGTAAGAAGTTCTGTTCCCGTATCGCTACCGGCGATTATGACGCTGTTGTGATCGGGCACTCTCAGTTTGAGAAAATCCCCCTGTCCCCGGAACGGCAGAAAGCCTTCCTGCAGGAGCAGATCAACCAGATTCTCGATGGCATTGAGGACGCCAAGTCACAGAATGGAGAACGCTATACCATTAAGCAGCTTGAAAAGACCCGTAAAAGTCTGGAAGCAAAGATGGCAAAACTCAATGACCAGACCCGCAAGGACGATGTGATTACCTTTGAGGAACTGGGCGTCGATAAGCTGTTTGTAGATGAAGCCCACGGTTTTAAGAATTTGTTCCTGTCAACAAAAATGCGGAACGTGGCTGGTATCGGTCAGTCCGAAGCCCAGAAATCCAGCGATATGTTTGCCAAGTGCCGCTATCTGGACGAATTGACCGGAGGGCGTGGCGTTGTCTTTGCAACGGGCACTCCCGTATCCAACAGTATGGTCGAACTTTACACCATGATGAGGTATCTCCAGTATGATTTGCTGAAAAGCACCGGGTTAGACCACTTTGATAGCTGGGCGGCTGCGTTTGGCGAAACGGTTACGGCTCTGGAACTGGCACCGGAAGGCGGCGGTTTCCGGGCAAAGACCCGGTTTGCCAAGTTCTTCAATCTTCCGGAACTGATGGCTATGTGGAAGGAATCCGCTGACATTCAAACTGCGGAGATGTTAAAGCTGCCGGTTCCCGAAGCGGAAAATATCACGGTGGTTACAAAGCCAAGCGAATTTCAGAAGGAATTAGTTGCTGAACTGGGAGAACGTGCGGAGGATGTCCGCAACCGTCTGGTGGAACCCAAAGAGGATAATATGCTCAAGATTACGTCGGATGGGCGAAAGCTGGCGCTGGATCAGCGGCTTGCCTTTGCGGAACTGCCCGACGACCCGGACAGTAAAATCAATGCCTGCGTCAAGAATGTGTTGCAGGTCTGGCAGGATACCGAACCCCAGAAAGGCGCACAGCTTGTGTTCTGCGACCTGTCTACGCCCCGTGGGGACGGCTCCTTTAATGTGTACGATGACATTAAGCAAAAACTGATGGCGCAGGGTGTCCCGCCCGAACAGATTGCATTTATCCATGACGCCAAGACGGAAACCCAGAAAGCGGAACTGTTTTCCAAAGTCCGCAAAGGTCAGGTGCGAGTCCTTTTAGGCTCCACTTCCAAGATGGGAGCCGGTACCAACGTACAAAAAAGACTTGCTGCACTCCATCATCTTGACTGTCCATGGCGTCCGGCGGATATTGAACAGCGGGAAGGACGTATTCTCCGTCAGGGCAATGATTTTAAGAAGGTCAAAATTTTCAAGTATGTGACCGAGGGCACCTTTGACGCATACAACTGGGGGCTGATTGAAAATAAGCAGAAATTCATCGGTCAGCTTATGAGCGGCAAGAACCCGTCCCGTTCCTGTGAGGATGTGGACGAAGCTGCTCTGTCCTATGCAGAGGTCAAAGCCTTGGCATCCGGCGACCCACGCATTATGGAAAAGACGGAGCTGGACGGTCAGGTTACAAAGCTGAAGCTGTTAAAAGCCAACCATGAGAATCAGCGTTATGCTCTGGAGGATAAGCTGATTAAGTTCTATCCCCAGGCAATCAAACGGGAACAGGAACTGATTGCCGCTTTAGAAGCAGACATCAAACATCTGGAAGCCCATACCCCTGCGGATAAGGAACACTTTTCCATGACTGTTCTGGGGCAGACCTACACGGAACGCAAAGAAGCAGGTCAGGCGATTATCCATGCCTTTGACCAGCTAAAAGATTTGAGTGACAAGGTGGAACTGGGCGAATACCGGGGATTTCCTATGACCCTCTGGGTGTCTGACAGCGGCTTTTCCCAGAAGCTTCAGATTACCCTAAAGCACGAACTTTCTCACAGTCTGGAACCGGGCAGCGACCCTTCCGGCAACATCACGAGAATTGACAATGCCTTAGACAGCATGAAAGAGAATTTGCAGAAACATCGGGCGGAGCTGGCAAACCTTTTACAGCAGACCGAGGACGCCAAGGTGGAGGTCAAGCGACCTTTCCCAAAGGAAGCGGAACTTGCTGAAAAATCCAACCGGCTGAATGTGCTGAATGTGGCGCTGAACATCGGCGGCAAGGATGCTCCCAAAGACCGGGAACGCCAGCGGCATGACGGTAAGACTTCCATCAAGCGACTCCTGCGCCGGATGGGTGTAGAATCTGCTGCCAGTGCTTCCGCCCCGAAAAAAGAAAATGATTTGGAGGTGGCAATTTAATGAACCCGAAAAGTGGGCGTACCATACCGCTGTACTTCAAGGTATCGCCCCAAGAAAAAGAACTCATCGACAAAAAGATGGAGCAACTCGGTACTCACAACCAGCGGGCGTATCTTCGCAAGATGGCGGTGGACGGCTACGTTGTCCGGGTGGATATGACAGAATTTAAGGAACTGGCGTCACTGCTGCGGAACTGTTCCAACAACTTAAACCAGATCGCCAAGCGTGTGAACAGCACCGGGCACTTGTATGAGGAGGACATTGCAGACTTAAAAACCAGATACGGAGAACTGTGGGGAGCCTTTGGCTCCCTGCTCTCCAAGCTGGAGGATTTGTAACAGGTTCAGGCTTGACTTTCGCACGTTAAAGCGGTATAGTCAAATTGAAACAAATGAGCGATAAGGAGGTTCCCGATATGCTGAGATTTTTCATAAAAGTGCTGCTGTTCCCCATAACCCTTGCCCTGACCTTACTGGTAGCTTTTGCCCGGTTCTTCTGTCTGTTTTCCGGGATGGTTCTGAGTATCATCGCAGGAGCTTTCTTCCTGTTCGGTATGCTGATGCTGTTCATTGGAGAGTGGCAGGGCTTCCTCGGATTCTCCCTTCTGGCATGGGCAATCAGCCCCTACGGACTGCCGGGGGCGGCATCCTGGCTGACGGAAAGGGTGGACGATATAAACAGTATGCTGAAAGCAATTTGATAGCAACACATAAACCGGGCACGGCGGCTGAAAATAGGCTGTCGTGCCCATATTTTATCGGAAAGGAGCCGCCACATGGCAATCTCAAAAATCAAACCCCGTCATGCCAGCGAGGGACGCAGTATCGCTGCTGTGCTGGCGGATCGCATTGACTATGGCAAGAATCCGGAGAAAACAAATGGCGGTCTGTTGGTAACAGGCTATCAGTGTTCTCCCGATACTGCGTGGCAGGAATTTATGGTCAGTAAGCAGATTTACACCGCCACCACTGGGCGCAGACGTGCCCCGGACAAAGACGTGATTTCTTATCTGCTGATACAGTCCTTTGAGCCGGGAACCATTACCCCGGAGGACGCTAACAAGCTGGGCTATCAGATGGCGCTGGAATTTACCGGAGGAGAACATCAATTCATAGTAGCAACCCATGTAGATAAAAAGCATATCCACTGTCACATCGAATTTAACAGTACCGCCTTGGACTGTTCCCACAAGTTCAACAACGTAAAGAACAGCTTCATTCCTCTGCGGAAAATCAATGACCGCATCTGTCAGGAATTTGGGTTGAATATCATTGAGGAACCACAGGACAAAGGCAAACACTATGCAGAATGGGCGGCTGAGAAAATGGGAAAAAGTTGGAAAGCCCGCTTGCGTCAGACCATTGATAAAGTGCTTCCAAAGGTCAGTACCTTTGATGAATTTCTGGAAGCCATGCGGCAGGAAGGTTATGAGGTTGTTCAGAGTAAGAAGATATTAAAATTCCGTGCCCAAGGTCAGGAGCGCTTTACCCGTTCCAAAACACTGGGCACGGATTATACGCTGGAGGCTCTGCAAGAACGGATCGGCAAAACACAACTGCTCAAACGGAAGAAAATCCATCTGCAAAAGGACGGCAAGATCAATCTGCTTATGGATATTCAGGCTCGTCTGCAAGGACGTGGGCCTGGTCTGGAACGCTGGATGAAGATACACAATCTGAAGGAAGCGTCCAAGACTTTGAACTACCTTACCGAACATGGCATTACGGAGTATGCTGTGCTTTTGGAACGGGCTGAAACAATGGCTTCTGATTTTGATTCTGTGTCCACTTCCATCAAGCAGATGGAACACCGCATGGAGCAGATAGCGGCTCTGAAAACCCATATCATCAACTACGCTAAAACACGGGATACCTATGCTGCCTACCGCAGAACGAAGGCGGCAGACAAACCTGCTTTCCGTACTGCCCACGAAGCAGATCTGCTTCTCCATGAAGCGGCTAAACGAGCCTTTGACGCTCAGGGTGTGAAGAAGCTGCCCACGGTTAAAGTTTTGCAAGCAGAGTACACGGAACTGCTGGCAAAGAAAAAAGACGCTTATGAAGATTACAAGCGGCTTCGGAAAGAAAATCAGGAATTGCAGGCAGTCAAGTCTAATGTGGATACCCTGCTCCGTATCGAAGAAGAACAGCAGGAAAAGAAGCTGGAACAGCATCGTTAAGGCAGAAAAAGCTGGGGGTATTGCAATTTGATTTGCTCTACCTCCAGCTTCTTTTTCGTGGTATATACTTGTTAGAAAAACGCTTATGTGCCATTGAGAAAACCTCTCTGATACAGTATAATGGGGTGTCAGGGAGGTGTCTTTATGAAACAACGAATACTAATTATCGAAGATGATTTTACCATACAGGTACAGCTAAAAAACCTCTTATTAAGTAACGGTTATGAGGTCTTTGCTGTTACCGATTTTTCAAAGGTAATCGAGCAGCTAAAGGCTTTTGTACCCCACTTAGTTTTATTGGATATAAAGTTACCGGGAAACAACGGATTTGAAATATGTTCGCAAATTCGCACGTTCTCTGATATGCCGATTGTGTTCGTGACCAGCAGCAACACAGATATGGACGAACTCAACAGTATTATGCTGGGCGGGGACGCATTTATCACAAAGCCTTACAATACGGCGATTTTGCTTGCTAAAATTGCCGCCTTACTTCGACGGGCGTATGCTTCCGGGCAATCAGAAATACTTACATGGAATGGTGCAGCCCTGCATTTGGAAAGTAGCTTTATAGAATACAATGAACAAAAAGCAGAACTTACGAAAAATGAGTTGAAAATCCTTTACTATCTTTTTAAGAATGCAGGAAAAATATGTCCCCGTGGCGATATTATAGATTTTCTTTGGGACAATCAACTTTATGTTGATGATAATGCCCTAAGTGTCAATATGACCCGTATCCGTGAAAAATTGGCTTCCATTGGTTTGGACGGCTTTATCAAAACGAAGCACAGACAGGGGTACACGTTATGAATGGAAAACAGTATTTGAAAAACCAACTGCCTGTTATTTTAATCAATCTGCTGGGTATGCTTGCCCTTGCTTTGTTTTTAATCGCAAACGGAAATCACATTCAAATTGTATTGTTCATTCTTACTGTCTGGCTGATTGCCCTTGTTTCCTGCCTGCTTTTTTTCTATTTCACACGGAAAAAATATCTGAATAAATTGCTTGATATGGCAGAAAAATTGGAGGAAAGATATTTGCTGCCGGAAATTATGCAGGTGCCGGAAAAAGCCGATGAGCAGGTATTCTATCAGATTTTGAAAATGGCAGAAAAGTCCATGCTGGAAAGGATAGGCGAAGTACAGAGGGAACGAAAGGAATATAAAGAATATATTGAGCAATGGATACATGAAGTAAAAACCCCTATCACAGCCATGAAACTGATTTGTGAAAATAACCGTTCCCCTTTTACAAGAGAGTTAATGGCAGAACTTGAAAATATCAATCGGTTTACGGAACAGGCTCTTTATTATGCCCGCAGCGAGCATACGGAAAAGGACTATTCTGTTCGTGAAATCAGTCTTAGCGGTGTGGTACACAGCGCAATCGCAGACAACAAATATCTGTTGCGGCAAAATAATGTGATGATTACGGTAGACGAGATGGAACATAAAGTATATACCGATGATAAATGGGTACGGTTTATTTTAGACCAAATTATCAGTAATGCAGTAAAATATTGCACAGACCAGCCGACATTACACTTCTTTACCGTAAAGAAGAATGACAAAATTGTATTATCCATTGAAGATAATGGCATAGGCATACCACAAAGTGATCTGCCCCGCATTTTTGAAAAAGGGTTTACGGGGCAGAATGGACGGACAATTCATAGCTCTACCGGGATTGGATTATATCTTTGCAAACGTCTTTGTGATAAGCTGGGAATTGAGATTTCTGCCTGTTCTCAGGGTAAAGGAACAACCATATCCCTTTCCTTTCATATCAACGACTTTATTATCGGGGTGCAGGGCTGATACGTCCTGCACTTCTTACATTTTTGTAAGAACTGTGTAAGAAAACTTGATACAAAAACGCCTGTCGATTGATTACAATAAAGGCATGAAAGATTTAAGGAGGCAAGCCAAAACATGAAACCTATTTTGAAATTGGAGCATATCCAAAAGTATTATGGCAATGAGGGAAACATCACAAAAGCCATTAAGGATATAAGTTTTTCCGTAGAAGCAGGCGAATTTTTAGGAATTATGGGAGCGTCCGGTTCTGGAAAAACAACGCTGTTAAACTGCATATCTACCATTGACACCGTAAGCGCAGGACACATCTATTTAGAGGGAGCCGATATTACAGAAATAAAGCCAAAATCTCTTGCCCGATTTCGCAGAGAAAATTTAGGCTTTGTATTCCAAGACTTTAATTTATTGGACACGTTGACAATCTCTGAAAACATTGCGTTAGCGTTAGCAATCAATAAAACTCCGGCAAAAGAGGTAGAACCTTGTATTTTGGATATTGCAAAAAAGCTGAACATCAGTGATATTTTGAACAAATATCCCTATCAGGTTTCTGGTGGACAGAAGCAACGCTGCGCCTGTGCCAGAGCCATGATTAACAACCCTAAATTGCTTTTAGCTGATGAACCAACGGGCGCATTAGACAGTCATTCTGCCCAAATGCTTTTGTCTACCTTTCAGAGTATCAATGAACAGTTGGGAGCAACAATCCTCATGGTAACCCATGACGCTTTTACAGCCAGCTATGCAAATCGTATTCTTTTTTTGCAGGACGGTGAGATTTTAACAGAACTGCATAAAGGCAGCGACAGCAGGAGTGCTTTTTTCAATAAAATTTTAAGTGTCCTTACCATGATTGGAGGAGGACAAAGCCATGTATGCTAAACTGATTTTCAGAAATGCAAAGCGGTCTGTGAAAGACTATCTGATTTATATTGTAACCATGACGATTTGCGTCACGCTCTTTTATTCGTTCCTGTCCATTTCCAGCAGCTACTATAAGCCGGATATTGGCCGCGAATACGATTTTACGTTGTTGAGTGACGGCATGAAAATGGCAATTTGCGCCATTACCCTGCTTTTGTTGTTCTTGATTCGATTTGTCAATCACTATATGCTGCGGCGTAAGCAGCGAGAATTTGCAGTTCAATCTATCATGGGTATGGAACAAAAAACCATTGGCAGGCTTTTCTTTGCAGAAACCTTTGTAATGGGAATGATTTCGATTGCCATTGGTATTTTCTGCGGCGTGTTCTGCTCACAATTTATTACAGCAATGCTACTTCATTCCTACGGGAAAGAATTTCAACTATCGTGGACATTGTTCCCGGATACGGTTCTTTTGACCATTGGCTTCTTTGTTTTGAGTTTTCTGGTGGTAGGGCTATTCAATACCCATACCATTCGGAAAACAAAAATCATAGATATGCTTGCGGCAGACCGGGCAAATGACCCGTCACTAAAGAAGAGCCGCTTCATTGTGATTATGACTATCCTGTTTGAACTATTTGCAGTATGGATGTGCGTGACAGGTATTCAAAAAGTATGGTTCTACTATGACAGCCGTTTTGCCTTGCCGGTTCAAATCATGTTCTGGGGCAACATTATTTTTCCCGCAGTTACTTTGATTTGGTCTGCATGGTGGCTCATCAGAAGAAAAAAATTAGGCTTTCCTAAATTGATTTTTGTCTTACTTGTTTGTTCTGTTCTGAACGCCTTAACAGCAGCAAGTGTACCGTCCCTAATAAATCAGTATTCTTTGCCGTTGGGAGCTGGTACAGTCAACCAATACCTGTTGTTTGTTTTGGTTGATTTGATTTTCTTCATCTGTGCCTTGATATATCTTGCAAGCAGCTTCATCATTGCATGGAAAGAAAAATCTCCGGAGCATAGATACAAAGGCGAGAATCTTTTCTTTTTCGGGCAGCTTATATCGAAACTCCATACCACCAGTAAGACCATGACGCTTATTAGTGTGACTTTAGTGCTTGTCGTTTTTATGTTTGTTGCTGCGCCTATTTTGGTTGGCTGGGCTTCCGGTTATCTGGATATACGTTCAATGTACGATGTGCAGATTTCTTCCAAATATAATAATGTCTATGACGAAGAAAATCTGCCCCGTGACAAGTATGAGATTGTGACAGATTTCCTTATGGAACATGGTATCGAAACGGATCATGATTGTACTTTCAGCATTTATCTTCCAAACAAAGATGATTTTCACAATCGTGTGAAGTATGACTTTCCCGTTGCGGCGATTTCATTGAGTGATTACAATACGATTCGGGAAATGCTGGGCTATGAGCCTATTTTCTTATCGGAAAATGAGTTCACAACCCAATGGCAGTCAATCGCAACAGAGGAAGAACGGAATGACTTTTTGGGGAAGCATTCCAGTATTATGACGGACGCAGGGGAATTGATTCTTTCTAAGCAGCCTTATTACACAGAAGCAATCGGGGAAACAGTTTATAATTCATATACAAATGTACTCTATGTATTCCCGGATCGTGTCTGTGAAAAGCTACTCCCAGTTATGCAAAATCGGTATATTACAACATCTGAAAATATTTCCTATGAAAGTGCCAGAGTATTAGAGCAGGCTTTTTTAGATAAGTATCCAGAAATAGCAGATACCGGCGTCAGCTATGTAATTCGTTTGAGTACCCTGCAAATCAACAGTACAAAAGCGAATAACTTTGTATTACAGGCTGCTATGCTTTACGGTGCTATCGTGTTGATGGTAATTTGCCTTACGGTTCTTTCACTGCAACAGCTTTTAGACGCAGGTAAGTACAAATATCGCTTTTCTGTGTTGCAAAAGATGGGTGTCGAAGAACAACAGATAGGGAAACTTGTGTTGAAGCAGCTAAGTGTATGGTTTGGACTTCCAATCCTTGTCGCTGTCATGGTGTCCACGATTGTAATCGCCTATTTTATTCAAACGGTATCGGCAGAGATTTCAGCCTATATTGGTTTTGGAACTCTGATGTTACAGATAGGTATTACCACAGGTATTCTGGTATTGTTACTGATTTGTTATTTCATTAGCACATGGATACTTTTTAGGCGCTCCATTCATTCATAATACACTTTTATAGCAGAACAATAAAAGAGAATTAGATTACCTTTCTGTTTATGTAGCGCAGCGTAGCCACCACAAATTTTGTGGTGTTCGGTCAGAGATGCGTCAGCACTCTGCCGGGGGATTGGGGAACTCCCCAACAAGCGGAAAGGGATAAGCTTTCGCCAGACAGCACAAAGGGCTGGAGGGCAAAAGGATATCCCTTTCCATTGCTTGCAAAAGATATTTTTTCATTTATATGGGCGCAATATACCCTAACTGTATTGCTTTTGTTACTGCTTCTATCGTAGACCCCACCTGTAACTTTTCAAAAATATGTTGTAAGTGGTTTGATACGGTTCTTTCGCTGATAAAAAGCTGTTCAGCAATCTCTTTACGTTTGGCACCTGTGGCAACCAATTCGAGGACTTTCTTTTCTCCCTCGGTCAGATCCTCGATAAAAACCTCCTCTCGTGGGAAGTGTGTTGCCCCATCGTTAACCATAAGCAAAATATGAAGAAGCTCGTCGGGTTCTACATCCTTACTAATAAACCCCTTTGCGCCAATCCGCTTTGCCTCTTTGCGGTAGACAGGAAGATTATAGCCAGATAATATGACAATTTTTTGTTCTGGGAAATGTTCCAATAAATGCTTTGTGAGCATTAGCCCGTCCTCGTCTGTCAGCCCGCCTAAGTTAATGTCAATCAACAGAATATCCGGCAGTTCTCCGGCAATCAGTTCTTCCAGATTTTGAATGTCTTTTGTACTGGAAAACTGTTCAATTTCCGGGAAGTCACATAAGGCAATGGAAAGGCTCTTTGCAAAAAGGGCATGGTCATCGACTAATAAAACTTTCATAGGAATCACCTCCGTTCATGGGCATGGAAATGGCAATCGTTGTTCCTCCACCAGCGGCTGGCTTGATATTCATAGTGCCGTTTAATAAGCTGACCTGTTCTCCGATAGAAGCAAGTCCTTGGTGTGTTCCGGTCTGATGGATAAATGGTTGGAAGCCCTTGCCATTATCCGTTACCTTTAGGGTAATACGCCCGTTTTCCTGTATCAACAAAACAGAAATGGTTGTTGCGGCAGAGTGTTTCAGTGCATTTGTTGTGAGTTCTTTTATCATGCGGTAGATCAACATATTGTACGGTTCTACGAGAAAAATGTCAGCATCACAATCCAACCGAATTGTAGCGGAATTATTTTCACTCAACGAATCAAGCAGGCTTTGAATGTTTTCTTTCAAAGTTAAACTTTTTATCAGAGTTGGATGGTAGCTCTGCATCTGAAATCGGATGGAGGAATTTAATTCCGTTAAAGTATCAAGCAGCAACTGTTTCACTTCCGGCTGTTCTGCTTTGCGTATCATATTTTTGATAGAAAGCAGGTCTTGTAAAATATCGTCATGCAGATAGTTTGAAAAGTCTTTTTTGAGTTTTTCTTCTCGCTTAATCTGTTCCAATGAGTAGGCATAGAAGTGCTGACGATCTGCGGCGTTATTATAATCTGTGGGATGGCTGCAAATGCGCACATATAGAAGCACATTGTAAATAAGCATCAGTAACATTGCCATATGGATACTCATAAAAACTGCCATAAGAGGGATTTTGAAAAGGTATGCGATACCAATCAATCCCGCCAGCCCAAAAGAAGTGAGGAATACAAGGTTGCCTCCAGATAGCGCCCAAAATTGTGCCTGTTTAGGACGATATTGAAATACAATACTATGGATACTGACAAAGGTAAGCATCACAGGAATATAGCTCCCCAGGTTTTCCAAATATGCAGCGTTTTTGAAAAACGCAATGATATAGCAGATAAACGGGAGGAATACCAGCACACTTGAAAAAAGTATTCGCTTCCATTGGCTTTTTGCTACAAACATGATCCGCTTTCTCTGCATGATGCCCACGATGATAAGGGTCACGGTTGAAAGAAGGACTTGCAGTTGATAGGCTGCAAAAAAAGCACGATCTGAAATAAAGAAGCAGAGTACAGCTATGATACAGGAAGTTTTCAAAAAGGCAAGAAGCGGTTTTTGCCCTCGGTAAGCAGATTCTTGAAATAAGAATGCCTGTACAAAATAAATCGACTGATAGAAACAAATAGGGAGCAACACCGTTGATACTATATCTGATATTGGACGGAAATCAAAAAGATAGAGCAGGAATTGCCAGCCCAGCAATAACAATAGCAAGGAAAAGTGATTTAAGGTTTTGTTACCCTTTACGTTTTTATAGGAAATATATTCCGCATCAAAAATCAGGAGTGACAGCAGCAGAAAATGAACAAAGGAATTTTGCTGTATAAAATCATTCTGTGCCGCCATAAATCCAAGATAGCAGATGATTGCAAACTGATTGAAAGCGAAGAATACCTGCCGGGAAAGGTATGCGTTTTTCATGTGTCCACCTCCGTTCTTTTCATTGTACTGTTGTTTCTCTATAAGTTCAAGTTTGGTGATCTTAAATCTTTGTGAACAGCTAAACGGCTGGCACCCATTTGGATACCAGCCGCTATCCTTAATTCAAGGCAATCTTATAACAAGAATGTTTGGTCAACTGATAATAAATTGCATAGATAGCAGAAAATACTGCGATTGAAAACAGAACCGGAACCAATACAGCACTGCTTTTCCCAAGCAAGTCATCCATTAAAGCTGATTTGTAGCAGGTAATGGCAAAAATGCTATGCAGCAATCCTATCACATACGGAATGATATAGTATATCTGGACTTGACGCCTTACGGATTTCTTTATCATGCTCTCATTGTACCCCATCCGCTGCATAATTTCATAGTCGGATTTGTCATAGGAAACAGAGGATATATTTTGAAAATATAATATGCTTCCTGTTGCAATCAAGAAGATAACCGTTGCAAAACAAATCAGTAAAAAGGTAGAGCTGTTTTCCCGAATCAATTCATCCTGCCGCTGCCATGCAGACACAAGATATGGATTTTCCGGTATAGCTTCTTTTAGTGCCAGATATGCTTGTTCATTGGAACGCATATTTTTGCCATCAATGCTGACTACCCGGATCTTCTCTGGATTCCTCTGGTTCAGAGCATGATACACTGTATCGGAAACAACCAAAGTTCCAACGCTGTTTCCAAAGCCCAGAGCATTTTGCAGGCTGGTTTCCCGGACAGTAACCGTTGAAACATCGTTTCCTGCTACTGTCAATGTGTATTTGGCTCCAATATCGGCTTGATCCGTATCCGGGCGGTATTTTATCAGAATACATTCATCGTCGGCAAGCTCCTGGAAGGGCAGCTCTTTTCCCTGTAATTGCATAACTGAAAAGTAGTCCGACTGACTCATACATTCAAATCCCGGAATGCGTCCTTTTTCTGCACTGATGTCATATTCTACCGGAAGATTTTCTGATGTTGCAGTTACTTTCAGTAATGTGGTTTCATGGCTTTGGTATGCTTCATTGCCGATTGCCTGATCCAGTGCATCTAAGGAGCGTTGCTTTTCCTCATCATCTGTAATTCGGAACTCCATAGCAGATGGAATAATCCGCTCCAAGGCTTCCAGCGGATACCACACGGATAATACCGTTGCTCCCAAAATTGCCAATGTTCCTGCTGATAATAAAATCAGCAGAATTAAAGACTTTGCATTGGAACGGATGCGGTGCATAAATTTAGGAACCACGATAATGGTATTTGCCCGATACAGAGAACTTTTCTTCTGCCGGATTTTCTGGCAGGCGTATGGCAAAAAAGAGTAAATAAAGAATATAGTTCCGGCAACCACCAGAAGCATTGTCAGCAACGCAATAGGGGAAAATCCGATGGTGTACCAAACAGATTTCCTTCCCCGCATCATATCAAGGGCAAGCCCATATCCGCAGAGCAGACAGGATAAGCCTATAAATGCAGTGATAAAATGAACTCGAATTGGTTTTTCCGTTTTCTTTTCCAGCCGTACTAAATCAAGCAGGGTGGACTTTTGAAGCAATCTTGCATTGGATAATGTCAATGTAATCAAAACCACAACAACAAAAGATAGGATTGACTTTACCGCTGCCGGATAAATCAAAGGGATTGCAGCCTGATCTATGGTAATTCCTAAAAGTGCGACGATTCCGGCGATAACTCCTTTGTGGAGGACACTGCCTGCCAGAATACCGAGAACCATACCGCCAAAACAAATAAAGATATTCTCAAAGGTCAATAGCCCCAACATTGCAGATTTTCGATACCCCAGCAGAGAATAAATTCCTAATTCTCTCATCCGTCTGCGCATGAAAAAATTGTTGGAGTAGAACATATAGAAAATCACAAAAGCCATAATGAATACCGCTACTGTTTGGCACATGGTTTCTACCCGACCATCCGAAGATATTTTTTCCATAATCACTTGGTTCATGGAAAAAGAGGTAAAGCAGAAGTAGATCATCAGGACAAAGGAAACGGAAAACAGGTACAGGGAATAGAAAGAGAAGTTCCGTTTCAGATTTTTTAAGGCGATGGCAGATAATTTCATGGAATCGCCCCCTTACCGCTGTTTATCCTGTCTGGCAGCTTCCAGCATGATTTCCTCATAGAAGTCCCGGCGATCCCTGTTGCACCGCTTCAATTCAGAAATAATATGTCCGTCCTTAAAGTACAGGATGCGGTCAGTATAACTTGCTGCATACGGGTCATGGGTTACCATCAAAATGGTTGTGCCCAAAGTCTGATTGACTTCTGAGAGAGCAAAAAGCAATTCTGTTGCTGAACTGCTGTCCAATGCCCCCGTTGGTTCATCTGCAAAAATCAGTGGCGGACGCTTTACCATTGCACGAGCAGCGGCAACACGCTGGCGCTGGCCGCCGGATAACTCACTGGGGTATTTTTTCAGTTGTGAAGCAATTCCGAATAGCTCTGCAAGCTCCATTACTTTTTTGTCAATCTCTTTGGTACTTTTGTGCAGCAAGGTCAGGGGGACTGCAATATTTTCCTGTACGGTCAAACTGTCCAACAGGAAATATTCCTGAAAAATGAAGCCAAGATTGTCCTTGCGAAAATCGGCTGCTTGTCTTTGATTCAGCTCCTGAATTTTAGCATTTCCCATGTTAATGCTGCCGCTTGTTGGCGTATCAATGGTGGAAAGAACATTCAAAAGCGTTGTTTTTCCAGAGCCAGAGGCACCCATGATACCAAGAAATTCTCCCTGCATCACATCAAAGGAAACATGATCCAGCCCTGGCTTGGGTTGGGTTTGATAGATTTTGGTTATGTCTTTTACCTGTAATAATGTACTCATAATTGTTCGCTCCTTTCGTGGTACTCACATAGTATAGCGAACGCTTTTCAAAATAACATGAGTAAATTACGCAAAAAAGATTGCGTGATTTACTCATGCCATATTGATTAGATTTTGATAAGATATTCGTGTCTTACTAATTAAAAATCAAGAGGAGATGGACAATAAAAATAGGATTTTATGGAGTAATAAAAATAAGAAAACCAGCAGAAACAAGTGATTTCTTGCTCTGCTGGTTTACTCGGAACTGTTCGATTCAGTTTTTTGTTGAAGGTCAAGAAGCTGTTCTGTTAGGAAGTCCAACGTGTTGAGCAGAATCTGCTGATTACCACGACTGCATGATTGGAACTTTCCCATAAAACGCTGAATTTCTTCTTCCTCAATAGGAGTTGAAACCTGGAACAGGACATTTGCTGAAATTCCCAATCGCTCTATCAAGCGGGAAAGTGTTTCATAGGATGGATTTTTCCTTCCTTTTTCAATATCCTGAATTGTTTTAACCGCCAAGCCAGATTGATCCGCCAGTTCCTGCTGGGTCAAATTACATCGCACTCTTTCGGCTCGGATGTGTCTGCCCAGAAATTCAAGACTATCTTCTGGCATGATTGTTCACCTCATATATATTCTATCGTACCGATTGCTATTTTGGTATTCCCTTAGAGTTGTGTTTTATTCGGTACTATCATGCCGGTTTTTGGATTTAATATGTATAAAGCCCTGACGGGAAGCAATAAAAAAAACAGCTTCTCACGGCAGGGCCTAATTATATGCCACCCGTGGTTTGTCTGTGAAAATCATGGGTGGTATTTTTATGTTCAAACGAAGAAAAAATGATAACACATTAAAAAAAGTATAGCTCCACCATGGGAGTCATTTGTTTCGTCGAACATACTATCATTCCTATATAATAGCTACTATCGCACTTACTACCATATTTGGTTATATTACGCCAGAAAGCCTGACAAGCTCTCTGGCGTTTTTCTATGTCGATTTTTGCCGAATAATGGCGGGAATCAAAGATGCCGCAGTCCACCTTCATCAATTCGCACACCATGAATTGATGAAAGGAGTAAACGGCTATGACCGAAAAATATTGGGAAGCGGTCTTAAAAGAAGAAGATCGTTTGATAAGTAATTCCGACCGGAAATTCCGGTATCATTGCTATTCACTGGAGAGTATGAGCGAGGAACTGGCATTTCAGGAACGAACTGTTTACATACATGAGGACATTGTATTTTGCTCTCTGGAACGTGATTTTTTGGATTCTGTTCAGAACGAGCATTTAGCGGCTGCTCTTGGTCGTCTGACCGACCGGCAACGGCAAGTGATAGAACTTCATTTCTGGCAAGGGTATCAATACAAAGAGATTGCGATTATCCTCGGACGTGATCCGTCGGCGGTATCGCACATGATGAACAATGTGTTGAAAAGGCTTCGGATATACATGATTGAAAAGTAAAGGTGGCGGCAGTATCTCCTAATGGGGTGCTGCCGTTCCTTCTATCATAATTATTTTAATTTTTTGGGCGACGACTTCATCTTTTGCCCTTTCTAATCTCCGATAAGTAGAGGGACAAGCCCTCAATAAAAAATCGGAGGTATTGAATATGGAAAAATTGGTACGAGTAATCAAATTGCGCCCCGGCGAAGCTGTTCTGATTGTGGCGGAGGACAGTCCTGCACCTTGTCCCTGCGGTATGTGCAGCATGGGAGCTGCCCCTGCTCCTGATGACGAACATTTCCCCCATGGCATTCTTCTCTGCCTGGATGACGCCGCATAGGAGGGAGCCATGTGTTACGTTACGATTTTTGATGGCAACGGCAAGCCCATCACGGTAGAAGTGTCCAGAGAAATCTATCAGGTTTTCATCGACTATGAGCGTGAAATGGAACGCCAGCGCAAGGAAGAATACCGTCATCGTGATGCTCGTTCTTGGGATACCTGTTTGATTTTCGAGGTGTCAACAGAAGCGCTGGAGCAGACCTATGAGCGTATGCAAACCTTGAAGGAAATACAGGAAACCTTACTCACTTTCACACCTAAACAGCGGCGTCGGTTTCTTCTCCATTTTGCTTATGGTTATACATATCTGGAGATTGCCAGAATGGAAGGAAGCAACAAATCCACAGTAATGCGTTCTGCAAAAACGGCACTGAAAAAACTTCAAGAAAAGCTGGCAGCATAATAACAACTTTTGCCCGTGTTCTGTCCTATAAAGTGAAAGGGAAAAGAATCCCTCTCGCCTTTTGTACCTTGACAAACAGCGGGTAATCCGTTCATATCAGTATTCAAGTTTTTATATGCTGCGGCGAGCGTCACATAGCACAAACGCCAAGACCCCCTGCGGACGGTCAGAGCGTCCGTCAACAAGATAACATCAAAGGGGCTGAGCGGTATTTGGTGGCTGATAGCCAGCCTGTGGTGGGCTGCAAAGCGCCATGACCCGCAGTATAAAAGACCGTGCTTACTCACCGAAAACTACTGCGAATATGGTGTTACCCACCTATCGGCGGTTGCGGCGGTTCCGCAGTTTTACTGGCAACCCGGAATCGGCTTGAATACTCCCGTATCGGGGATAGAGCAAACAGGCAGTCCTGCTGTCTGATAATACGATACAAAAAATAAGAGAAAAGGTGCTGTGCCGGTATAACATGCTGGCACAGCATTCCTTTTGAGATAAAGGAAGTGATTTATGGTGGAACAGGATAGAACCACCAAAATAACAGAAACAAAACTAAATGGAATCATCTTCGTTGTTCAATCCAGCTTCAATGCAAACTGTAAGGATACGGCTGTTGAGAAAATGGCGAAGGTTTTACAAAATGAGTTGCGAGAAGAAAGAAGTCCTTCATAGAAATTTAACACATTAAAGCATGAAATTGCTTTTCAAGGCAGCCTGTCTGATGTATAATAGGGACATAAATCCCTAAACTTGATGGTAGCTGTCGGATTGGAGGATTTATGAAACAGACAGCTACTCAATTTCAAATGTTCAATGCAAGAAACGCTATAAATACCACTTCACGCCGTTTGCTCGAAACGGAATCCTGGGCAGCGTTCTACTGCCGTTTAAGCCAGGATGATGGTCTGGATGGAGAATCGAACAGTATCCAACATCAAAAACAGATTTTAGAGCGTTATGCAAAAGAACATGGCATTATCAAATACGAATTTTATGTAGACGATGGAATCAGCGGTACAACTTTCAATCGACCAGGCTTTCAGGAGATGTTGTCAGATATTGAAGCTGGGCTTATCAATATGGTGGTTGTAAAAGATATGTCCCGATTCGGACGTGACTATCTGCAAGTCGGTATGTACACCGAAGTGTTGTTCCCGGAAAGGGATATACATTTTGTTGCAATCAACGATAATGTTGATAGCGAAAAGGGCGACAATGATTTTACGCCACTTCGGAATCTGTTCAATGAGTGGTACGCCCGTGATACCAGCAAGAAAATCCGTGCTGTGGTCAAGACTAAAGGAATGTCCGGCAAGCGGCTGAGCCATCTGCCGCCTTATGGTTATGTGAAAGATGATGATGGTAACTGGGCGATTGATGATGAAACCGGCTCAGTAGTCAAGGAGATTTTCGCAATGTGTTTGTCTGGTTTAGGACCGACAAAGATTGCCAATATCCTGACAGCAAGAAATATTCCTACCCCTGGTACTGTGAATTATCGGCGGTATGGAAACTTGCAGGGCTACTGTCCACAAGCTCCATGTAAATGGCTGTACCAAAGTGTCAGCAACATTTTAGAGCGTAAGGAGTATTTAGGACATACCGTCAATTTCAAAACAACCAAGAAGTCCTATAAGAGCAAAAAGGTCATTGTAAATGGCGATGATAAGCGGATGATTTTTGAAAACACTCATCCTGCTTTAATCGACCAGGATACATTTGATCGGGTTCAGATAATCAGAGAGGGACGCTGCCGACACACGAAAATGGGAACCGTTGGTTTATTCTCTGGTTTGTTGTTCTGTGCAGACTGTGGCTCCAAGATGTATCATCATCGTGGTTCCGGTATCAAGGAGAATTACGAATATTACACTTGTGCCGGATATAGTAAGCGTGTTAATCCCTGTACCACACATCATATCAGTATTAAAAACCTCAAGGTTTTAGTTACTGCTGATTTGAAGCGAGTTATGCACTTTACCACAGAGCATGAGCGTGAGTTTATAACCATGCTGGCGTCTTGTTCCATGCGGGAACAAAAACGGGTACTCGCAGAAATGCAGAAAGCACTGGACACCAGCCGAAGCCGGTATGATGAATTGGATAACATCATCCAGCACCTTTATGAAGATAAGATTAAGGGTAATTTGACGGATGACCGGTTCTCCAAGTTATCAGCGGGTTATGAAGCGGAGCAGAAAGGTCTGGAAGCAACGATTCGGGAGTTGACTGAACAGCTTGCACAGAAAACCGATAAGACCATAAATATCGACCGTTTCATAAAGCTGGTTAAGCAGACCACTTCATTCGAGGAACTGACGCCAGCACTGCTCAACACATTTATAGAGAAAATCTTGGTACATGATGTGGAAGTAACTGCGGATGGACAAAAACGCCAGAAAATCGAAATCGTCTATAATTTTATAGGCAGTGTGGAACTGCCGGAAGAAGCTGTTGCGGCAGACAGCGTTACCATAGAGCTGCCGCAGCCCAAAGGAAAGAAAAGAAAAAAGTCGGCGTAAAATTGCGCCGACTTACATTCCACTCTTTGGGTGTCCCTAACACTACTATACTAACGCAAATTTGTAAAACTGCCGCCCGAAAAGGCGTCCGAGATGTTCTCTCTTGTCCTTGAGCGGATGCAGTGGATGGATCGAGAGGGGATAGAGCATTGGAATGTTGTGGGATACGATAAGCTTTATCCGCTTTCATATTATGAAGAAAAATGCAGAGACGGTCTCGCTTTTGCGCTCGAGGACGAAAACGGAGAGCCGGTCTGTGCCGCCGTCCTGCTCGAGCACGATGACAGGTGGGAGGACGATGCTCCCTCGCTCTATGTCCACAACCTCGCCTCGAAGTTGGGTGAGCGCGACGCGGGAGCGGAGTTTCTGCGCCGCGCGGGGGAGTACGCCGTGGGCGAAGGCAAAGCATATCTTCGTCTCGATTCGGCAGAGGACAGCGCAGCGCTCGCAAAGTACTACGAAAGCCTCGGCTTCGTCAACGTGGGAACTTGTCAAGACGGCTCATATAAGGGCATTCTCCGTGAGAAGAAGTTGAAATAACGGACAGTGTTTTTTAATTTCTGCAAGGGGATTGCGGAAAGCTTCGCTTTGTAGGGGTCGGCGACTCGACGACCTTTTGACGCGTCAGCGTCACCGAAAATCTATTTATTTCGTTCGTGTCTTGTAATACGCTCTATGCTCAAGGTTTGCCCTCTGTGCCGCCTACGGCGGCAGCGGTGCAGGGACATTGAGAAACAAAACAGTCGAGACAATGTGGGCGAATCAATGCAAAGCCCCCTCAGTCTCGACTTCCCCGCAGGGGAGCCATAATTGACACTCCGCTGCAAATCCAAATTGTGCAATTCTTTGACTTGCGATAAAACTACGCAAAACAACCGCAACAGATCATCCTGCTGCGGTTGTTTTCTATGCCTTATGTTATTTTCTTAATAGGTTATCTCCACTGTCTGCGAAGCGTTGCCCGCCGCATCGTATGCGGTAATACCGTATACAGTGCCGCTTTGCGCATTTTTGATGACCGTCACGGTGTCCTCGTTGTATTCGCATCTCGCTAAGAACTTGCCGTCGGCGCATATCCTGTAATAGGCTACGCCGAAATTATCCGTCGAGGCCTGCCAGCTGAGCACGGTGTTTCCGTCACCGTCAACGGAGAATGTGAGCGCAGTCGGCGCAGTAGGCGCTTCACTCTCGAGCACGTGTCCGTTTTTCAAGTAGTCAACATAGGTGTTGTGGAACATCGGATTGACATACACGGGGCTGTAATAGTGGTTGTACGAGAACGTTATGATATTCTCGGCGTATCGAGAGGCTATGTCCATCTGCTTAACGAGCCTGTCGAGCGTCGCGGTCACATCCTGCGTGTTCTCGGTTGCGAGCGGAGTTGTTATGCCTGTGGTGTTGCTCTTTGCTACGGCGCTTGTAAAATTCTCTACGTTTGCCCAAAGGTGTATCTTCTTTCCGCTTAACTTCACGGCGTCGGAATACATTCTCCAGACATTGACGAGATTCTCTTCAATCGTCCAGCCCGCGCCTACGGCGTCCTGCGGACAGAATATGTCCTGCTCGCGGAAGTTCACCGACCTTATGAACGAAGCCCAGAAGATTTTCGCGCTCTCTATGCCGGGGTTCGCTCCGTACTGCGCGAAAAACGGGCTTAAGAGCAGGGGAGCGTCCGCATCTGTGCGCTCGATAGCGTCGATTATCACATTGACGCCTTTTGCAATGAAAGCGGACGAGAGCTTTACAAGCGGTCCGTTGCTCATCTCGGGCGTGAAGTACCAGCCGCCGAACGCGTCGGGATACTTTGAAATATACCTGCCGTAGATTTCTTCGATCATGTCGGCGGAGACGTCGCAGAGCTCGCCGTAGTCCTTGCCGAAGCCGGACTTTGTCCACCATTCGTCATAGAGACCCAGACCGACCATGACCTTTATTCCCGAGCCCGCGCAGTTTCTCAGCGCCGCTTCAACAACATCGGAGGCGCCGAAGGCTGCGTCCTTAAACGTGTCAAGCTCGGAGTTGTAGTAGACGGTCCATGTGCCGTCGGAGGCCTTGTGCACCACATCCTGAATGATGAGGTATTTTATCCCGGCCTCCTTCATTGCGCCGATTTCCTCCTGCCAGCGCCCATCGTCCCAGGATGAGCTCATCCAGGACTGAAGAAACGTGCCGTTGAATTCGGCCTCGCATTTCTTCTCTGGCATCGGGCAGATAATGAGAGCGATGCAGGTGATTATCCTGATTACCGTTCTGAATATTCTTGCCATATTTACCTCCTGTATTGTATTTCGGGGGCTTTTTTATATTTCGTATACTCCCGAGTCAAGCAGAGCGTACTCTCTGCCTCCCACTCTGAAATATTTATATACGGGCTCGCTGAAGGTGCGGTAGTCGTTTATGGCATAGGTGCTGTTGTTTATCTGCACGGTGCGGATCTTATGCGAATCACGGTTGCAGACGAAAATGCTTCCTCCGAGGAGCGTTATGCTTGTCGGATATGAGAACGCGCTTTGAGCGCCCCCGCCTATTCTGAGCAGCACGCGGGCTTCGTCTATCGAATAGTTGATTATCGCGTTTCGCTCCGGCACAACGCACCAGAGGGATTTTTCGTATGCGACGGGATTGCATACCGGCGCGCCCTGATATGTAAATTCATAGCGCCTGACGCATGAGCCCTCGGGCGAAAAAAGCGAGAACGTTCCGGCTCTGTCGAGAGTCACGGAGCAATTGTTGAAAAATCTTGTCGGCTGGGCAAAAATGAATTCGCCCCTCTGACCGAGCTCGTCCGCTATGCGCGAGCCGTTTCGGCCGAACTTGAACGAGACATATTCGCCCCTTGTTATGGGTGCGGCTATGCCTGTCTCGCAGTCGTACGAATAAAACGATATTTTGCACGCTCCGCTTTCAAGAATCTTTTTTTCTGCATATATAAAGCCCCCGTCGATAGGGGCGATGTCGGCAATGTCGGCATTAAGTATGCGCTGCAACAGCTTTTCCTCCGTTTCCGACGGCCTCTGTTCCGCAAAAAATGCGGCTTGCGGCCGCTGATACATTATATAAATAAAAAGGCATTAATCAAAAAAGAAGCCCCGCCGAGCCGGATACGGCAATAGTAACCTGCATCCAAAGCAGGTGGGTGCCGCCCGACGGTTTCGCGCTCCCTTCTTCCGGCAAAGCCGGGAGGTCTGCAGTCTGCCGCCGGAGACTAAGCTCCCTTGTAAAACGTGTTGGGTTAATATGAACCGTATTTATCGCACAGGGCAGGGTGACTTTATTTTATTATTCGTCCTCGTCGATGCGCTCGTCGTCAAAGAAAAGATCGCTCAAGCGCTCCTCAAAGGCCTGATAAACTTCCTCAAATTCGTCGTCGTCCTCGATCATAGTCAGATATGTTTCGCCGTCCTCCTCTATAACCTTGAGGGGGAGAACCTCATCCTCGCCTTCGAGAATCTCCTCGGTGTCGTCGTATATGGGCAGCAGGGCAACATAGTGCCCGCGATCCGTTTCTATGCGGTCAAGCTCCTCGAAGATATGCTCCTTACCCTCCTCGTCAACGACGCTGACGATATCGGGATTATAATCTTTTGCCATAATAATAACCTTTCGTACGTCTCCGCTCCAAAGAGGAGCACGAGCCGATAGAATTTATTTTTTTCATGTATTTATTTTACCCGCATTGAGTCAAATAGTCAATAGAAAAAGGAAAGTAGCAGGCAAAATGATGTAAAACTTTTTGGTATTTTCGCCTTTGACGCTCTGTATCGGGACGCAAAGGCGGCTTTTTTTGCTTTATACAGCCAACTCAATATAAAATATTAAAAATGTTTATAAAATATGTTGACATTATCCAAAACATCGGCTATAATATAGACGTAGAGAGGGAGAAAAGCTCCTGGCGCTGAGTCGGCGCCGTACCTGAGAGGTACACTCAAAAAAAGATAGGAGGCGAGTCCGATGTACAGCGAAACAGAAACCCGGTACTCCGACCGCCCGTCACAGCTTATCTGAAAGCTCAGCAGAGCAGAATATCAGCAATTTTTCTGCACTCAGAGCTTTTCGTCCGGCGTACGAGAACGCCAAAAAAGTGATGGGTGTATCGAGCGGCAACGGCCGCAGCATTTCAGACGAAAACGATAAAAACCGTAACGATGTCCGAATTGCGCCGCATCAACGGTAATCCGGCGCAGCAGAAAACCAAAAATCTTTACGCTTACCGTTTTATATAGATCGGAAATAAAAAAATTAATGTCAGAAAGAAAACCGATCGTCTGAATGCATAAAAGTTAATAGATGAAAATTGCAGCACTGTGTCGGCAGTGCTGCTTTTTTGCTTTCGTCTGCATAAAAGCCGCTACGTGCGGAGAGGCGAACCCCGTAAGGAAGTGCGCCTCAGTAAGGAAAGCATCACTCCGGGCAAAGCCCGGAATATCTCTTTTGTCCGTAGGCACAGCGAGCTTCGGATTTTGTCACCAAAAGCTCCTATGAATCTTTTTTGGATAGTACAAAAAGAAGGCAGCACAAATTTTGTGCTGCCTTCTTCCTTGCGGAGCCTCTCTTGAGCCGCTCCTTTTTGTTTTAATTACTTTTTCATCTGCGCCAAATCGCGGTAGTTGATGAGCTTTATGCCGAGGCTGTCGATGTGCTGCTTCGTCTTGGGGTCGGCGAAGAGCTTGTATTCCCAAACTCTGCGGTGCCAGGAGTTTGTTATGCCCTTGAGCTCGTCACTCTCGAGTGCGGGATGGATGTATGTCTCGGTTACGCCCTCGGGGAAGGTCTTGTAGAGCTCATAGATATAGTCGCGGTAGTTTTCGTAGCTGTCGTTCTGCGGACCGCTCCATTCGCCGGGAAGCAGGTAGTCGGGAGTTGCCACGCCTACGCTGCGCGCATATTCGTTGAACTGACCGACAAGGCCGAGAATCTGCTCCTTGTCAATCTTTATGTCAAGCATGGTGTTGTTCATCTGGGCGTCGGTGAAGGTGCCGGGGAAGCGGAACGGAAGCCCGTATTCGCCGGCTATGCCGAGAGCGAGCTGAAGCAGCTCGAAGCGGCCTGCCTCGATGCCGTAGAGCGAACCCATGTGGTTGTCCATATGAGAGGGGGTAAGTCCCATCGCCTTGAGACGCTTTACCTGAGCATGAATTTCCGCGGCGACTTCCTTTATGTCGACATTCTTCTCAACGTCGATGCTCTCGTGATACATGAAGCCGAGCTCGTCACGCAGGCTGTCGGTGTTGCTTGCGCCGACGGGCGCCCAGCGATATGTAGCCCATTCGCTCGTGAAGGTCAGATGCACGCCGATGGCGAACTGCGGATTATTCTTTGCGAACTGGCACGCCTCATATGCCCACGCGCAGGGAGCCATGATAGTCGAAGAGGTAATCGAGCCGGACTTGAGCAGATCCATAACGGCGAGGTTTGCCGACCTGCACATTCCGAAATCGTCTGCGTTAATAATGAGATACTTATCCATTGATAACAACTCCTTTTTATTATAATAGGGCGTGACCGCTGTCAAAAACCCTAATTTTGCAGTATCTTTGTCACAAAAAATTATACACTATATTCTTCCGGATTACAACATTTTTATTTGATATGTCGTAAAAAAGATAGGAGCCGCGCCTTTTTTGACACGGCTCCGTATGATGTTGCAAAGCTTACGGGAAGATACCTCTTATCTTCTTGGTTTTGACAAGTCTGCGCAGTGCTATGATATAAGCGGCGGTTCTCATCGAATATTTGCGCTCATCGGCGAGAGCATAGACCTCGTCGAACGCCTTGAGGAGGATGTCGGCAAGCTTACCGTTGACCTCGTCAAGCGACCAGGAGAGAGACTGCAGATTCTGCACCCACTCGAAGTAGGAGACGATAACGCCGCCTGCGTTTGCGAGAATGTCGGGGACGATTATCTTGCCCTTGGCGTTGAGAATCTGATCCGCCTCGTAGCTTGTCGGGCCGTTTGCGCCCTCGACGATGTATTTCGCCTTTATCATGTCGGCATTGTCCTCGGTTATCTGACCCTCGAGTGCTGCGGGAACAAGGAAGTCTGCGTCGATGTAAAGAAGATCCTCTTTATTTATCTCGGTTGCGCCGTCGGCCTTATAGCCCTGGAGCACGCGGCCGTTGCCCGCCGCATATTTGAGCATATCGTGAACATCGAGACCGTCTGCGCAGTAGTATGCCGCGGTGTGGTCGCTTATAGCGACGACCTTTGCGCCGAGGTCGGCTATGAGGTAAGCGGCGGTCGAGCCGACGTTGCCGAATCCCTGAATTGCAAAGGTGCAGTCCTTTATGTCAAGTCCGAGCTTCTCTGTCAGTGCGCGGCAGCAGAGCATGACGCCGCGTCCGGTAGCCTCGGGTCTGCCCAGAGAGCCGCCTATTTCAAACGCCTTGCCGGTGACGACGCCCGTGATGGGATAGCCGTACTTCATGGAATATGTATCCATTATCCAGCCCATTACTTCGGCGTTGGTGTTGACGTCGGGAGCGGGGATATCCTTGTGAGGGCCGATTATCGGCGCTATCATTGCCGCGTAGCGTCTGGTCATTCTCTCAAGCTCGCCCTTGGACATCTGCGACGGGTCGCAGGTTATGCCGCCCTTTGCGCCGCCGTAGGGGATGTTGGCAACGGCGCACTTTATGGTCATCCAAGCGGAGAGTGCGCGGACTTCGTCCATATCGACGTTGGGATGAAATCTTATGCCGCCCTTGCACGGACCGCGTGTGCTCGAATGCTGAATGCGGTAGCCTGTGAACATTTTCAGGTCGCCGTTATCCATGCGGACGGGGAAGTTGACCTTCAGCTCCTGCTCGGGATAACGGAACGACGCATAGTCGTTCTTGTCAATGCCGTCAAGCGCAGCCGCGCTGTCAAGCACGCTCAGAAAGTTTTCATAAGGATTTGCTTTTTTACTCATAAATTTCAGCCCTTTCGTGATGTTTTTGTAGCTTGTGCATAATTTATTGCTCTGCCGTAAGATTAACACAATAAAAAAGATAAATCAATATCTTGGGAAGTATTTCCTAAAATTTGTTTTATTTTGTGCTGAGGTGCCGTTAAAGCAAAAATATTATTGTACCGCAGTACAAAAATCAAAAAATATTTACACCGTTTGTAACAAAAAGTATTTACAAATTTGCGGAAAAGTGGTATAAGTATAATCGGTAGGAAAAGTATAACAAGTATAACTTTAAACCTGAAAGGTGAGTGGATAAAATGAAAATGCCGAAGGGCAAATTTGTCGCTACGGTGAAGGTCGGCGAAAAGGGTCAGATAGTCATCCCAAAGGGTGTGCGCGACATATTCGACATCAACCCGGGAGACACGCTTTTGATGCTCGCCGACAAGAACCAGGGCATAGCGATAGTGCAGAACGATGTCTATATGAATTTTGCCGATGCCGTGTTCGAGGCGCAGCACCGCACACCCGAGGAGGCGGAGGAATGAACGCGCTCGAAGTCAGCGGACTGAAGAAAAGCTACGGCGATTTTTCCCTCGATGTAAGTTTTGCGCTCGAGCAGGGGAAGATAACGGGTTTTATCGGCAGAAACGGCGCGGGAAAGACTACGACCATAAAATCTCTGCTCGGCTTCGTCCATCCCGATGCGGGCGAGATCCGTTTCTTTTCAATGCCTTTCGCCGAAAACGAGATGAAAATAAAGAGTCGGTTGGGCGTTGTGCTCGGCGGCGTGAATTACTATGCACAAAAGCGTCTTTCCGCAGTGGCGGCAGTCACCTCGCGCTTTTATCCCGAGTGGGACGACTCGCTTTACGGAAAATATATGCGGCTCTTTTCGCTCGATGAGAGCAAGCGTATTTCCGAGCTCTCCGCGGGCATGAAGGTAAAGTTTTCGCTCGCCCTCGCGCTCTCCCATTCGGCGGATTTGCTTATCCTCGACGAGCCGACGAGCGGGCTCGACCCCGTCTCGCGCGATGAGCTGCTCGATATATTCATAAGCCTCGCGCAGGACGAGGGAAAGACTGTTTTTTGCTCGACCCATATCACAAGCGACCTCGACCGCTGCGCCGACAACATAATATATTTAAAGCAGGGACGTATCGCCGAAAACGAGCCGCTTTGCACTCTGCTCCAAAAATACAGCGTAGTGCGATTTTCCGCCGATAATGCGCCGAACGGGACTGAGCTCATCGGCGTGCGCCGCGAGAAGGACGGCATGAGCGCGCTCGTCAGAAATTCCGAGCTGCCCGCAGGCATCGAGTCCGCACCCGCCGGGCTTGAGGATATAATGGTGCATATCGAGAGGGAGGGCGAGACAAAATGAAAGAACTGCTCAACAAGGAATTGAAGCTCGTCCTTCATCCGACGAATATCCTGTTCATTCCGCTCGCGTTTATGCTCTTTATCCCTAACTACCCTTATCTCGTCATAATGTTCTACACCTGCCTCGGCATATTTTTCATGTGCCAGTTCGGCAGGGAGAATAACGATGTGTTTTTCACCATGATGCTGCCCGTCGAAAAACGAAAAACAGTGCTCGCCCGCATAATTTTTGCGAGCCTGCTCGAGTTGCTCGAAATAGCGGTCTGCGTGCCGACAGCAATCCTGCGCGCTAAAATTATGACCCCCGTCAACGCCGCCGACCTCGATATAAATATCACGCTCTTTGCGTTCTTTTTTATGATATTCGGCGTGTTCAATATCGTCTTTTTTACGGGCTATTATAAGAACGTAAAGCGCATCGGTGTGCCGTTCGCGCTCGGCAGTGTCGCCGTGTTCGTCTTTATCGGTATCGAGATAGTGCTCTGCCATGCGCTGCCGCTCTTTAAAAACAAGCTCGATACTCCCGACCCGCAGTTCTTGGCGGCAAAGCTCGTCACCCTCGCGCTCGGCGTTATAATTTGGCTCACGCTGACCTTTGCCGCCTATAGGCGTTCAGCCGCCCTGTTCGAGGAGCAGGATATTTGAAAAATAAATAAACCCGAACTTCCGCAGAATGTTATTTGCACTCTGCGGAAGTTTTGCTTTTGCGATTTTTTGGAAATATACATTTATGTCCGTTTTGTGTCTAAAAGAAAAACTTTTATGAAAAGGATTGACAATAATGCCCGGATATAATAATATGTCATTGTAAGAAAGAATTTTTCGGACGATTTAACCGGTTTTGTATTGATTTTTAGTAAAAAAGTATTTATCCGGAGGATAATTATGAACAACATGAATGTCCATAGGTATAAAAACGGAGACAGCCGAGCTCGGCGGATTTTTTCCGTCGGCGTGCAAAAGCACGGCTGAAACGCTTTGCAGAAAAGGAGAAAAATGTCATGAAAAAGATAATTTCGCTGCTGTTTGCGGCGCTGCTCGTTTTGACGGCTTTCGCAGCCTGTTCGCATGAAGAAAAGAAGCCCGACGGCGAGTCCGATTCGTACCCGAGCTATTCAGTAAACGCGGACGATATGAACAAGGAATATAAGCTCGACGATATAGCCGATTTGTCGTTGATATCTTCCGTCGATTCCGCTGCGGCGCATTTTCAGGGCAAGAAAATTCGTAATGTGACAAAGGATCTGAAAAAATCCGACCTTGAAGCGCTCGTTTCGGCGCTTAAAGGCATGACGGCAACAGCCGAGGAGGATAAGTATCCGAGCAAGGAGCTTAAAAAATCCGTGTATGTTCAGTTCAAAAATGATGAAGGTACGGAGCGCAGAGTTATGTCCTGCTTTGTTATTGACGGAGGCTGCTATCTCAGCTTTTCCGAGACATATTTAAAAGGCGAAAGATTTGACAGCCCCGCGGTTATTTTCCGCATAAGCGAGACCGACGCGGAAAAAGTTTTGACGCTCATGGGCGCGGAGAATATCCCCGGCTGAAAATCGCTCCCCCAGATGCGCTGCCGCAAACTCACCCGGAGGTGACCAAAATGAAGAAAACAGTTATTTGCATCGTATCGACCGCAGCTGCGTTTGTCCTTGCAACTGCGTTGAACATTCAGAACATGATTTGGGGCGGCACCCCGTCCGTCTTGGGCTTCGTTTTCTCCCTCGTCTTCTGCGCGTGCCTCTTTGTAATGCCCGCCGTCGCGAAGAATCGCGCGTTCGCTGTTGTCTCGGCGTGCTACGCCGCATTCTCGGCGATTGCTTCAACAGCCGGGCTGCTCGCCGTGAAAGGCATCATTTCCGACACGTTGGCGTTTGTGGTCGTCCCGCCGCTTACCGCGTTCTGTGGGCTGAGCTATATCATGAGCGATTACAGCGTTTTCTATTTCGTGCTCATCGCTTTTACGCTCATAGCTGCGCTGAATCTTATTTTGACCGCGAGAAAGACTGCGGCGGCAAAAGCATAAAACAACAAATATCGATCCACGGAGCAGACCGGTCAGCCGGCCTGCTCTTTTTATGCCCCGTGCCGAAAAGCCGAACTTTCTGCCGAAACTCTTGATAAAACCGCTATATATATGCTATACTTAACTATTATTGAAAGGAATGGTAAACCTATGCGTAAAAGATGGCTCGCAGCTTCATATGACAAGGATCTCGCGGCACAGATAGCCGAGGAACACAGCCTCAATCCTATCGCCGCGCTGCTTGCCGTTATACGCGGACTCCGCGACTACGATGAGATAGAGGATTTCTTCGACCCCGAGCCGTTCTTTACGCTTGACCCGTTCGACCTGCCCGATATGGATAAGGCTGTCGAGCGCATAAGCCGCGCTATAGACAACTTCGAGTGCATAGCGATATTCGGCGATTTCGACGCCGACGGAGTGACCTCGACCGCTCTGCTCTATACATATCTTGAGTCAAAGGGCGCGAATGTCCTGTGGTATATCCCGGACAGGCTGACCGAGGGCTACGGCCTTAGCGTCGGCGCTGTCGAAAGGCTCAAGGATATGGGCACTCAGCTGATAGTTACCGTTGACAACGGAGTCAGCGCCGCCGACGCGACGGAGCGCGCATACGAGCTCGGCATGGAGGTCGTTATAACCGACCATCATAAGGTTCCCGATGTTCTGCCGCGCGCCGAGGCGATAGTCGATCTCCAACGCGCCGATTGCTCAAGCCCGTTTAAGCAGCTTTGCGGAGCGGGCGTTGCGTTCAAGCTCGCGTGCGCCATGGAGCTTGAGGACGATACCGCCGTTATCGAGGATTTTGCCGACCTTGCCGCAATAGGAACAATAAGCGACGTAGTCGAGCTTACGGGCGAAAACCGCACGATAGTCAAGGCGGGACTTCGCAGCATAAACAACCGCTCGCGCGCCGGCATAAACGAGCTGCTCGATGTCGCCGGAGCGGGGGATAAGTATGTAAACGCTACATCTGTGGCGTTTACCGTCTCGCCGCGAATAAATGCGGCGGGCAGAATGGGCTCCGCAAACCGCGCGCTCGAGCTGCTTTTGAGCGACGATACAGAGACCGCAAACGGCTTGGCGCAGGAGATAAACGAAGCCAACAGAACCCGCCAGACGATAGAGAGCGAAATTTTCGCGCAGGTTGAGCAGACGCTGTTCGAACATCCGGAGATTCGCTATGCTCCCGTTATAGTCGTCGACGGCGACGATTGGCACACGGGAGTTATAGGCATTGTCGCCGCAAGGATACAGGAGAAATACTCGAAGCCGTGCATAATAATTTCGCGCAACACCGAGGACGGCACTGCGCGCGGCTCCGGGCGCAGTATAGAGGGCTTCTCGCTTTATGACGCGATAAAAAATTCAAAGCATCTGCTGACCCATTTCGGCGGTCACACTCAGGCGGCGGGACTTTCCTTAATGGCTGAGGATATAGAACAGCTCCGAGCCGAGATAACGGAATACGCGCTTCATACCGAAATGCCGTTTCAGATTCAGAATATAGATTTAAAGCTCAATCCCGCGCACATATCTTTGGATATTCTCGACGCGGTGTCGTCCCTTGAACCGTTCGGCGCAGGGAATCCCCAGCCGGTTTTCGGGCTCTACTGCATGACGATAGAGGGCTTTACGCCCGTGGGCAACGGCAAGCATATGAGAATAACCGTCGCAAAGGGCGACACTCGGATTTTTGCCATGTATTTCGGCATGACGGAACGCTCGTTCTTTTATAACGTCGGAGATACCGTTGACCTTGCCGTCAATCTCGAGAGGAACGAATATCTCGGGAATGTCCGCATAGGCGTTTATATCAGAAATATGCGCCCGTCCGGCAGCGACGATATGAAGGTGCTCGAGGGCTTGAGGCTTTTTGACCGAGTCATGCACGGCGAGGAGTTGACCACGGAGCAGGCTAAAGCCGCCCTGCCGGAGAGAAACCTCTGCGGCGCGGTCTATACCCAGATAAAGCGGCGCGGCTCGTGGAGCGCCGAATACGAGATGCTGTGCCTGCGCTCCGGCTTTGATACGGAGAGAATCTGCGCCGTGGCGTGCGCCGTCGAGGTCATGGTGCAAAAGGGCGTTCTCAACCGCTCTCCCGCGGGCAGCATAGTTGTCAACGGACAGAGCCCCAAGGTGAACCTTGAGGACGCGGAGCTTATGAAGCATATAAGAAGCTTTTTATAAATCAGCGGCAGAATGCGAAGGTGATCGAATGAGATCGTGGGAAGAAAAAATAAACGGAGAGACCGAGGAAAAGAAGATGAACCGTCAGGCGGATTTTACCGACGGCAGCTCATCCTTTGACGACGGCTTTGACAGGCTCTATGAAAAAATAAAGACTATGTACCGCGACGACGAGCTCGAGACGGTGAAACGCGCCTATGAGACGGCGAAGGAGCACCACAAGAATCAGCTGCGTCAGTCCGGCGAGCCGTATATCATCCACCCGATAGCCGTCGCCGGCATATTAGCGGATCTCGGCATGGACAGCCAGTCCGTGGCGGCGGCGCTGCTGCACGATACGGTTGAGGATACCGATGTCACGAAGGCCGACATAGAGCGCGATTTCGGCGATGAGATAGCCCAGCTTGTAGACGGTGTGACGAAGCTTGCAAAGGTGCCTACGGAGACAAAGGCGGAGGCGCAGGCGGAAAATATCCGCAAGATGCTCCTCGCCATGTCCAACGATATCCGTGTTATTATCATCAAGCTTGCGGACAGACTGCATAACATGAGAACGATAGGCTATGTCCGCGAGGAAAAGCGCCGCGAGACAGCCCTTGAAACTCTCGAAATATATGCCCCCATTGCGCACCGTTTAGGTATCAGAGCGATAAAAGAGGAGCTTGAGGACAGGGCTATTATCTGCCTTGATCCGGTTGCCTATAAGGAAATAGACGATTATCTCAACTCGCAGAGCGCGTCGCGCAAGGAGTTTCTCGAGAGCATAATCGAGAAGATAAAGGAGCGCATCGACCCGCTTGTCTCCGGCTGCAAGGTCGAGGGCAGAATAAAGAGCGTCCACGGAATATACCGCAAGATGTACATCGGCGGTAAGACCTTCGATGAAATTTACGATATCTATGCCGTCAGAATAATAGTCGAGTCGGTCATTGACTGCTATAACTGCCTCGGCGTTATCCACGATATGTTCCGCCCGATTCCAAACAGATTCAAGGACTATATCTCGACCCCCAAGCCGAATATGTATCAGTCCCTGCATACAACCGTTATCGGCAAGGAGGGCATACCGTTTGAGGTTCAGATAAGAACGTGGGAAATGCATCAGACGGCTGAATACGGTATCGCCGCGCACTGGAAGTATAAGCTCGGCGGAGGTACCGCGAGCGGCAATTTCGACAAGCGCCTCGCGTGGATTCGCCAGATGCTCGAGAGCCAGAGCGACTCCGAGGATGTCGAGGATATCGTCAGAACGATAAAGAGCGATCTCGTGCCCGAAGAGGTGTTTGTGTTTACCCCCAAGGGCGACGTCATAAACCTGCCCGTTGGCGCAACCGTTATAGATTTTGCCTATGCCATTCACTCGGCTATCGGCAACCGTATGACCGGCGCAAAGGTAGACGGGCGCATAGTGCCTATAGATTATCAGGTCAAGACCGGCGAGATAGTCGAAGTTTTAACGTCATCCCAGCCCGGCAAGGGGCCGAGCAGGGATTGGCTCAAGATAGTCAAGACGAGCGAAGCGCGAAGCAAAATACGCAATTGGTTCAAGAAGGAGCGCCGCGAGGATAATGTCGCGGAGGGCAAAATCGAAGTCGAACGCGAGTTTAGGCGCAGCTATATCCGCCTGCCGGACGATGAGATGAAGGTGTTCCTCCAGCGCATAGCGGAGCGCCAGCATTTCGATACGGTCGATGACTTCTATGCGGCCATAGGCTACGGCGGCGTGTCGCTTATCCGTATGATGCCGCATATAAAGGACGAGTATAACAAGATAGTCAAGGCGTCCGCCCCGCCAGAGATAGTTCTCACTCAGCCGAAAAAGCGCGTCAAGAGCAGCGAGGGCGTCATAGTCGAGGGAATAGACAACTGCCTTGTCAAGTTCTCCCGCTGCTGCAATCCGCTTCCGGGCGACGATATAATCGGCTTTATTACCCGCGGCCACGGCGTGTCTATTCACACCCGGGCCTGCAGCAATGTCCCGAAGGACCTGGAGAACTGCGGCGATAAGGAAAGATGGATAAACGCATATTGGGACAGCTCCGTAAAGGAGGATTTCCGCGCAACGCTTATGATATCCTGCCTCAACAGAGTCGGTATGCTCGCGGACATCTCCGTTCAGCTCGCCAATATGCACGTTATGATAAATGATATAAATACAAGAAATTTCAAGGATGGCAGAAGCACCTTCTCCATGACCATAACCGTCTCGGGAATCGAGCATCTCAAGAGCGTCGCCGCGAAGCTCGAACGCATTGACGGCGTGCTCAGCGTCGAGAGAGGAGCCACCTGATAACAAGGAGGAATCACCGTGAGAGCTGTTGTTCAGCGTGTCACGTCGTCAAAAGTTTCCGTCGGAGGAAAGACCGTCGGTGAGATAGGAAAGGGCTTTAATGTCCTGCTCGGCGTTGTCGAGGGAGATACCGATGAACAGGCTTCGCTGCTCGCGGGCAAAATAGCGCGTCTGCGCGTGTTCGAGGACGAAAACGGCAAAATGAATCTGAGCGTCAATGACATCGGCGGCGAAATTCTCGCCATATCGCAGTTTACCCTCTGCGCTGACTGCAAAAAGGGCAACAGACCGTCGTTTACTCTCTCCGCCGCGCCCGACGAAGCGAACAGGCTCTATGAGCTGTTCTGCTCGGAGCTCTCGGCGAACGGAGTCGGGAACGTTGAAAAAGGCATATTCGGCGCGGATATGGCGGTCGATATAGCTAACGACGGCCCAGTTACCATCGTGCTCGATACGGACATTTGGAGGAAAGATAAATGATGAAGATACACACCCTGCCCATGGGACCCGTTCAGGCTAACTGTTATGTCGTTATAGACGAGCACAGCGGCGAGGCGGCAGTTGTCGACCCCGGCGATTACACGGATGAGCTCAAAGCCGTCCTGCGCGACGAAGTGAAGAATCTCAAGTATATTCTTCTCACCCACGGCCACTATGACCATATCCTCGGAGTCGCCCATATAAAGGACGACTACCCGGATGCGAAAATAACCGTTCACCCCTATGACAGCTCCTGCCTTATGTGCGAGGAGATAAGCCTTGCCACCCATGTCGATCGCGGCATACAGAAGTATGTTGACTATGACCTGCTCGCGGAGGAGGGCTTTGAAGCGAAGATAGGGGATATCACTCTCCATACTATCCACACCCCCGGCCACACTCTTGGCAGCGTGTGCTATATTGAAAGAAAAGAGCGCGTAATGTTTTCGGGCGACACGCTTTTCTGCCGCACCGTCGGCAGAACCGATCTCCCGGGCGGCAGCTGGCAGGCGATGGTAGAGAGCCTCAAGCGCATAGCGGCGCTAGAGGGCGAATACACCGTCTATACCGGTCATAACCGCTCCACGGCGCTCTCTGAGGAGCGTGTCAGAAACAGATATTTGAAAAAGATTCCCGTTGGAGAGCTTTGAGGAAACGCTATGACTTTATATATCTGCGGGCATGATTTCCATTATGAGACGGAAAATCTGTGCCGCGTGTTTTTCCCTAACGAAAAGATAACGGTTTCGGATACTCTGCCCGAGAGCGGCAGAGCCGAGGTCGAAACATATTTAGAGGGCGCTCCCGGCGAATACACCGTGCGTGTGTGCGTAAATATCGGGGATAAGCCCGAGACCCGATGCGCCGAGGTTCAAAAGACCGACGAGCCCGAAATTGATGAGTGCGAACGCGCTATGGCACGCGAGCTTTTCTCGGCTTTGAGCGCCGTCACCGGCTATATCCCGCCATGGGGTATTCTCACGGGCGTGCGTCCGTCAAAGCTTATGCTCAAGCTCATTGACTCTTTGGGCGAAAATGGCGCATATGAGTATTTCACGAAAAAGCTCCTTGTGAGCGAGCCGAAGACACGCCTTGCGCAGAGCGTGGCCGAGACGGAGCGGGAGATAGCCGCCCTCGGAGACGAGCGTTCGTTCAGCCTCTATATTGCAATACCGTTCTGCCCGTCGAGATGCAGCTACTGCTCGTTTGTATCGCACTCGATAACCAATGCGAACGCCGCGAAGCTGCTGCCTGTCTATGTTGACGACCTGTGCAGAGAGCTCGAGATAACGGGAAAGGTTGTCGGCGATATCGGACTCAGGCTCGAGAGCGTCTATATCGGCGGCGGTACGCCCGGCATACTCAGCCCCGAGCAGCTGGAAAAGGTTTGCTCTGCCGCAGAAAACAGCTTCGATTTGTCCTCTGTGCGCGAATATACGGTAGAACTCGGCAGACCCGATACCGTGACGCGGGAAAAGCTCGAGGTGCTGCGCGCCCACTCGGTTGACAGAATAAGCATAAATACCCAGACTCTAAACGACTCCGTGCTTGAGGCGGTGGGCAGAAAGCATACCGCGGCGGATTTCTTCGCTGCCTATGCCCTTGCAAAGGAGAGCGGGTTTGAAAATATAAACGTAGATCTTATCGCGGGACTTCCGGGCGATACGCTCGAGAGCTTTAAAAAATCCGTTGACGGCGTGGCGGCGCTTGCCCCCGCCAATATAACCGTCCATGCCCTCGCACTCAAATCCGCGTCCACGCTCAAGGAGCACGGCCATGCGGTCAGCGAAGGGGAGACGGCGGGAAAAATGATAGATTATTCCCACAGAGTCCTCTTTGACAGCGGCTATATCCCTTACTATATGTACCGTCAGAGCCGCTGCGTAGGAAATCTCGAAAATGTCGGCTGGTGCAAGCCCGGCATGGAGTGCAAGTACAATGTCTTTATGATGGAGGAAACGCACACCGTTCTTGCCGCGGGCGCGGGAGCCGTAACAAAGCTCAAAAAGCCCGGCAGCAGCTATATCGAGCGTATTTTTAATTACAAATATCCATATGAATATAATGCCCGATTTGACACTCTGATGGAGCGCAAGGGACGTATATCGGAGTTCTATTCGGAAATAATAAACGCTTCGCAGCTCAATGCGGATAAATAGGGTGATGAATTGAAATCTTTGGTTAAGATAAACTCAATGGTGTCGAACGACCCCGCGTCCCTCGTCGCTCAGGCGGAGCAGCGGTACTCCGATAAGCTCGACGTAGTGGCCGGGCGCATATTCGCGGACCGTGAAAAACGCATAGTCATGCTCGCGGGTCCAAGCGCGTCCGGAAAGACGACTACCGCCGGGCTCATAGCCTCGCGGCTTGAGGAGCGCGGCGCAAGAGCCTTTACCGTCTCGCTCGACGATTTCTATAACGACCAGCGCGACGCCATTCTCGACGAAAACGGCAATCCCGACTATGAGGCCGTGGACGCTCTCGATGTCGCGCTTATAGATTCATGCCTTGAGGATATCATAAAAAAAGGCACAACGAGACTGCCGCGCTTTGATTTTTCAATCGGCAGAAGAAGCGGCTTTTCCGAGCCTATAACGCTCGGCAAGGACGACGTGCTGATAGTCGAGGGCATCCACGGCCTGAACCCCGTTATAACCGAACCTCTGCCTGACGAAAATCTGATGAAGCTCTATGTCAGCGTCTCGTCCCGCATAGCCGACGAGGACGGAGATGTGCTCATGTCGAAGCGCGACCTGCGCTTTGTCCGCCGCCTTGTCCGCGATTACTATCATCGCGCAAGCAGCGTCGAGCGGACATATGGCCTTTGGGGAAATGTCCGGCGCGGCGAGGACAAATATATCTTCCCCTACAGCTGCTTTGCCGCCGAAAAGATAGACTCGCTCCACGCCTATGAGCCCTGCGTGTTCCGCGATCTTGCCGTGCCTATGCTCGCTTCTCTCAAAAGCGACAGCGAGTGGTACGACGAGGCTCAGATGATGATAGAGCGCCTCGAGCGCTTTGAGCCCCTGCCCATTGACGTTATCCCCGAAAACTCGCTTCTCAGGGAGTTTATGGATTAAACGGGCTCATCTGGTCAGAGCATAACAATTGTTAATTTTTTCGCTATATTGTTGATTATATCGCTCTTAAACGATATAATTAGGAACGGTTTTTAAGAAAGAAACGAACAGCAAGGAGGTTTACCCTTGGCAGAAAGAAAGAAACAGTCGCTCTTGAACGGCGCGATAATCCTTGTTCTCTCGACCCTTGTGGTCAAGGTGATAGGTCTCTGCTTCAAAATGCCGCTGGGCAGTATGCTCGGACTCGTGGGATACGGATATTTCACCTCGGTCTATGCGATTTATACTCCCATCTATTCTATTTCCATGGCGGGTCTGCCGATAGCGGTGTCCCGCATGGTCGCGGAGGATGTCGCGCTCAACCGCTACCGCGAGGCGCGCATGACGCTGAAAACTGCCCGCAAAATATTCCTGCTCGTCGGCACGGCGGGCACGCTGCTCATGGTTATTATCTCGATTCCCTATGCCGCCTTCATCTCGGATATCAGGAATCTTCCCGCCATGATAGCTGTCGCCCCGTCTATCTTCTTCTGCTGCTATGTCTCGGCATACAGAGGATATTACGAGGGTCTGCGCAACATGATCCCGACCGCCATATCGCAGGTTATCGAGGCTTTGGGCAAGCTCGTTATCGGTCTTGTTTTCGCAAAGCTCATAATGTCCTACGGCGAGAGTGTCTATAACAGCGCAGTTGCCGCGGGCTCTTCTACCGCTACCGTATTCGGCAAGGAGGTCTCGTCTCTTGCCGAGGCTTTCAGCGCAACATATCCGTGGGCGGCCGCCGGAGCGATTCTCGGCGTTACCTTAGGTTCTCTCCTGAGCCTTATCTATCTCGGTATCCGCCACAGGGTGAGGGGAGACGGTATAACTCATACCGAGCTCGTCAACTCTCCGAAGCCCCCCGCAAACCACGACATAGCCAAGAGCATGGTATCAATAGCCGTGCCGATTCTTTTAAGCTCGCTTGTCTTAAACGCGACGAATCTTATCGACGCCATGACTATCCAGAACCGCCTGCTCCACGCCATAGAGAGCGGTCAGGATACGATATATAATCTCTACAAGCAGTGTATCGATGCCGATATTGCGAGCGGAACGCTCAATTTGGCGGACAGCAAGGGCTTCATGAGCTACCTCTACGGCGCATATAACACCGCCGTCGATTTCAAGAACCTTGTTCCGATGATAACGGTCTCCCTCGGAGTCAGCGCGCTTCCCGCCCTTGCAGAGGCGTGGACGGTGAAGGACAAAGCTGCTGTCAAGAGCGCCGTTAATACCGTTATAAGAGTATCGATGCTCATAGCTCTGCCCGCCGGAATCGGCATGGGCGTGCTCGCCGAGCCGATACTTACCCTTATCTACGGCCGCGGAAGAATGGCTGCGGATATCCCGATGATAGCGCCCATGGTCGCCGTGTTCGGCTTTACAACGGCGTTTATGTCGATTTCGACTCCGCTTACCAACCTGCTTCAGGCGGTCGGCAGAACCGATATCCCCGTAAAAACGATGCTCGTCTCTGCTGTTGTCAAGATAATCTGCAACTTCGCCCTCGTCGGCATACCGGGCATAAATTTCAACGGCGCGGTCATAGGCACGGTGCTGTTTTATGTCATAAATGTCGTTCTGAATATTATCGCCGTTATAAAGGTGACAAAGGTGCGGATAGATATAATGTCCGGCCTGATAAAGCCGCTTATCTCCGCCGTCATGTGCGGACTCGCGGCGTGGGCGGCATACGGTCTGCTCGGCAGCTACGCACTTAAAAATGTCAGCCACGGCTCCGATATCGCGCTGCTTGCGGCTATAATAATCGCCGTTATGGTCTATGCGATAGCCATTCTCGTGTTCAAGGGAGTTGTGCGTGAGGATATAGAATCTTTACCTGCGGGCGAAAAAATTACAAAAATACTTGAAAAATACAAGCTTTTGGGTTAAAATATTTCCCGCGGATAAAAACGGACAGGGGATCATATGGTAGACTTTAATAAGAAAGAAAAATATGATATAGATGATCTTCTTGAGATTATGCGTCTGCTTCGCGCTCCGGGCGGCTGCCCGTGGGATGCCGAGCAGACTCATATGAGTATAAAAAAGGATCTTATCGAAGAGACCTACGAGGTCATAGAGGCCATCAACAAAGATGATAAGGAGCTTATGACCGAGGAACTCGGCGACCTGCTCATGCAGGTGGTGTTCCACTCTCAGATGGAGCAGGAGGCGGGCAACTTCGATTTCGGCGACGTCACCGACGGCATTTGCAAAAAGCTTATCGAGCGCCACCCGCACGTTTTCGGCGAGGTCGAGGTTTCGAGTGTCGGCGATGTGCTCAATAATTGGGACGCAATAAAGCGCCGCTCAAAGGGTCAGAAAAAGGGGAGCGCTCCCATGCTCGGTATACCGAGAGAGCTTCCCGCGCTCATGAGAGCGACAAAGATTCAGCAGAAGGCGGCTGTGGCCGGCTTCGATTGGGACGATGTCTCCGGTGCTCAGCAGAAGGTGCTTGAGGAGGCCGGGGAACTTTCCGAGGCTATAGCTTCCGGCGATAAGGAAAATATTGCCGAGGAATTGGGAGATCTGCTCTTCTCCGTTGTCAACGTCTCGCGCTTTGTAAAGTGCGACGCAGAGGAGGCGCTTACCGCGGCTTCCGATAAGTTCATAGCCCGCTTTGTCCGTGTCGAGCAGCTTGCGCGCGAGCGCGGTATAGACATGGAGTCGGCGTCTCTCGAAAAGCTCGACGAGCTTTGGGACGAGGCCAAGGCGGAGAGTACAAAACGGTAATTATGACTGTGTCCAACGGACATTTCATAAAAATAAAAGAAAAATAAAACAAAAGGAGAAAAATGTAAATGAATAAGACTGAGTTTATCGCTGCTGTTGCGGCAAAAGAGGGACTTGAGAAGAAGACCGCCGAGAAGGCTGTCAACGCTGTTATCGCTTGTGTCGGCGACGCTCTTGCGGCAGGCGACAAGATCCAGATAGCGGGCTTCGGCACCTTCGAGGTCAGAGAGCGCGCAGCTAAGACTGCCCGTAACCCCAGAACCGGCGAGACCATCGACGTTCCCGCTTGCAAGGTTCCCGCTTTCAAGGCAGGCAAGGGCCTTAAGGACAAGGTTGCAAAATAATTTTGCTGGCTTTTCAGGGGCAGAAATGCCCCTGATTTTTTTAATGTTTCGAAAGGATGCGGCCTTTGCCGCGAAAAGTTATGAGACTTGATAAATATCTTAAAGTGTCGCGCCTGATAAAGCGCCGCACCGTCGCAAACGAGGTCTGCGACGCAAAGCACGTCACGGTAAACGGCAAAATTGCCCGCGCCTCTTACGATGTTAAGGTCGGCGATGTCATTGAGATATCCATGGGTCAGAACGTGACCCGTGCGCGTGTTCTCACCGTTGCCGAGACCGTCCGCAAAGAGGACGCCGCCGCGATGTACGAAATTCTGTGAATCGGTCATAATCCGAAGCCTTCCGCCGTATTATTAACGGACGGGAGGTTTTATTTATGACGGAAGAAAACAAAGCTCAGGCTCTGCCCCACAATCTTATAATGGAAAACAGAAACCGTTTGACGGTCTCCGGCGTGTCCGACGTGGACAGCTTTGACGAGCAGACGGTCGTGATATTCACAGGGATGGGGGAGCTGACCGTGCGCGGCAGCGACCTGCATATAATTAATCTCAATGTCGACAGCGGCGAGCTTAGCGTCGAGGGAACCGTCGGCTCGCTGACATATTCGGACGACCGACCCGAAAAAGGCGGCTTCTTCAGCCGCGTGTTCCGCTGATGGAGTATATCCAAGGGCTCGACGGTCAGATTTCCGTCTTTTTACATTCGCTGGGCATAGGCTTTTTGCTCGGCGTGTTCTATGACGCGGTCTGCTTAGTCCGTGCCGTTTTGCCGGGCGGGCGCAGGACGGTATTCGTGACCGATATAATCTATTCAATCGTCTGTGCGTTCGCTTCGTTCTGCTTCGTTCTCGTGCTCAACGACGGGCGCACTCTGCTGTATATTCTTACGGCTCAGCTGCTCGGCTGGATTGCCGAACGCCTGAGTCTCGGCGCGGCGGCAAAGCATTTGGGCCTTCTTGTCTCATCAGCCTTGCTGCGGATTAAGTCGGCATTAATAAAACAGCTTTGCGCTTTAAAAGAAAAAATACCGAAGAAAATATCGCCCGATAAAGAAAAAGACGGAATAATGTCAAATAAAAATGAAAAAAATATGAATTACCCCTTGAAAAAGGGGCGTAATATGTTGTATACTTTGAATAGGCAAATATGCCCCGAAGCAAGAAAACCGAAGGTCAAAGGGAAACGGAAGAATGTCGGAAAAAAAGCGCAGGCTAAAGAAAAGGCATAGTACCATACTGATGATTGCGTTCGCAGTCGCAGTGTGTTATTTCCTTATAACCTTTATAGTCATGCAGTCCGACATTAAATCTCAGGAGAAGTACATTGCTCAGCTCAACAGCCAGCTCTCGGACAAGAAGGCCGAGAACGAGGAGCTTGAAAAGCTTGTCAAGAGTTCGGATCTCGATGATTATGTCGAACAGATAGCCAGACGCGAGCTCGGCTATGTTTTCCCGGATGAAAGGGTATATTACAACGAACAGCAGTCGGCGGACAAGTAAAGAAGGAGAGCAGCGTACTATTATGCAGATCGAGCAGGGAAGTGTTGTTAAGGGTAAGGTGACCGGTCTTACCGATTTTGGTGCATTCGTTGAACTTGAGGGCGGAAAAACGGGTATGATCCATATTTCCGAGGTTTCAACATCTTATGTCAAGGATATCAAGGAGCATTTGCAGCTCAACCAAGAAGTTACGGCGAAGGTCATTTCCATAAGTCCCGAAGGCAAGATAGCCCTTTCGATAAAGAAGCTTAATTCGGACGGCGGCGATGACCGTCCCCAGCGCAGACCGCGTCCCTCGGGCGACAGGCAGGGTCAGCAGGGCAAACCGCGCCAGCAGTCCTCCGGTCAGCGCAGAGCTCCTCAGCAGGGCAGACCCGTTGAAGCCGTCAATCAGGAGCTGTCAGGCAACCAGTCCTTCGAGGATATGATGGCGAAGTTCAAGCAGGTCAGCGACGAAAAAATGACAGATCTTAAGAAATCTTCCGATTCAAAGCGCAGCGGAGGTTATTCGAGGCGCGGCGGCGGCAGGCAGTAAAAGCACCAAGGCGGGCGTTCAGCCCGCTTTTTTGATTTAAGAAAAAGGAGCGATCTTGTGATTATCAAAAATGCCGTTATACATACGGTGACGAACGGTACTGTTGAAAACGGATATATCGAGTTCGATGAAAAAATAATCTCTCTGGGCGACATGAAGGACTGCCCGCAGGGCGAGGCGTATGACGCAAAGGGTGCGGCACTCTATCCCGGATTTATAGATGCCCATACCCATATCGGCATCAGCGAGGATTCCCTGACCTTTGAGGGCGAGGACTGCAACGAGATGACCGACCCCGTCACCCCGAACCTCAGGGCGCTCGATGCCGTCAACGCGCTCGACAGATGCTTCGAGGAGGCGAGGGAGGCGGGCGTTACCTGCGTTCTGACCTGCCCCGGCAGCGCAAATCCGATAGCCGGACAGATAGCGGCGATAAAGACCTACGGCGTCTGCGTGGACGATATGATTGTCAAGGCTCCCGCTGCGATGAAGTTCGCCCTCGGAGAGAATCCCAAGACCGTATATAACGAGAAGAAGATGGCACCGAGCACGAGAATGGCTACTGCCGCGATAATCAGAGAACAGCTTGCAAAGACGCGCGAATACATAAATAAAGATAAGGAAAGCCGCGATTTTGACGCAAAGCTTGACGCTCTCGCTCCGCTGTTTGAGGAGCATATGCAGATGCATATTCATGCCCACCGCGCCGACGATATCTTCACCGCCGTGCGTATCGCCGAGGAGTTCGGCCTTGATTACTGCGTGGTTCACTGCACCCAGGGTCATCTTATCGCGGACAGACTCGCTAAAGCGGGAGTCAAGGCGTTCAGCGGCCCTCTCATCAGCGACCGCTGCAAGCCCGAGCTCAAGGACTCCACTCCCGCGACCCCGGGCGTGATGAGCAAGGCGGGCGTAAAGACCGCGATAGTCACAGACCACCCAGTTATCCCGATTCAGTATCTGCCGCTGTGCGCGGGTCTTGCCGTGCGCGAGGGCATGGAGCATGATGAGGCTTTGAGGGCAATAACCATAAATCCCGCCGAGATGTGCGGAATAGCCGACCGCGTCGGCTCGCTCGAAGTCGGCAAGGATGCGGATATGTGCCTGTTCGATTCCGACCCGCTGACCCTCTTTGCAAAGCCGCTTCTCGTTATCGGCAACGGAGAGGTTCTTATGGAGGATAAACGCGATGCGTGAGATAGATGTCGCCCTCATAACCGAGGCTGTAAGCGGCGCGTGTATAAAAGCCAATAAATTTTTGCCGGACGACCTTGCCGAGCTTATAAAAAACAGCGCCGAAAATGAAACGGACAGCGTGCCAAAGGATATAATGTGCCGCCTGTGCGATAATCTCTGCGCCGCAAAGGAACTTGATATCCCCATATGTCAGGATACCGGTATGGCGGTTATATTCGCAAAAGTCGGTCAGGATGTCCGTTTTGTCGGTGGCAGTTTTTCGTCTGCCGTCAACGCAGGAGTCGCCAAGGGCTACACCGAGGGCTATCTCAGAAAGTCTGTGGTTGCCGACCCGCTGAGGCGCGTAAATACCGGCGACAATACCCCCGCGGTTCTGCATATAGAGCTTGTCGAGGGCGATAAGGTTGAGCTTACCGTCGCGCCCAAGGGCTTCGGCAGCGAAAATATGAGCGCACTGAAAATGTTTACCCCCTCCGCATCGCGCGAGGATATTATAGACTATGTTGTCGATGTCGTTCGCCGTGCGGGGAGCAACCCCTGCCCACCGATGGTTATAGGAGTCGGCATAGGCGGAGATTTCGAGCAGTGCGCGCTGCTCGCCAAAAAGGCGCTCTGCCGCCCTGTCAGCGAGCCCAACGCCGATGAATACTATGCATCTGTGGAGTCTGACATACTCGAAAAAGCGAACGCTCTCGGAATAGGTCCGCAGGGCTTCGGCGGAAAGACCACGGCTCTCAGCGCCGCTGTCGAATTTGCGCCCACGCATATAGCCGGACTTCCCGTAGCCGTTAATATCGGCTGTCACGTGACCCGCCATGTGACCGTTATTGTCTGATATCTTGCTTTATTGAAGAATATTGTAAATTTTTTAGAAAAGCGGCTCTTTGCTCTTTATTTTTTTAGTCATATGTGCTACAATATGTCCAGAGACAAAAGTCTCTAATAATTCTAAGGGGCTGACATTATGAAAATAGTTATTACTGGACGCAAGTGTTCGCCGAGAGAATCATTCAAAGAGAGAGCGGAGAAAAAGCTTGCCAAGGTAGAGCGTTTCTTCGGCGATGAGGCGGAGGCCAAAATTACTGCTACCGTCGAAAAGTCGGGTCAGACAGTTGAAATAACCGTTATCAACAACGGTATGATATTCCGTGCGCAGGAGCGGGCGGAAAATATGAACGATGCGCTTGACAAATGTGTCGATTCGCTCGTTCGCCAGATTCGTAAGAATAAAACAAAGCTTGAAAAGCGTCTGCGCTCCGCCTCATTCGATGCGCTTAACGACGGCGCGGATGTTGCCGACGAGAAGGAGTACGATCTCGTCAGAACAAAGAGCGTTGCCGTAAAACCGCAGACGGTCGATGAGGCTATTCTTCAGATGAATATGCTCGGCCATGAGTTCTATATGTTTACAAATGAGGCAACGGGCCTTGTCAGCGTAGTTTATTGCCGTACCGACGGCGGCTACGGAATGCTTGAGCCAAGCGCCGAATGATTTGAAATTTGCTTTTCTACAAGGGGCGCGCCCTGGTGCGTCCCTTGTTCTATGTAAAGCCGAAAGGTAGTTTTGATGGATATAAATTTCGCAGTACCCTGTCTGCTGGGTCTTGAGGCGCCGATAGCCGAAGAGCTCAGAAATATGGAGGCGGCGGATGTCCGCGCCGAAAACGGCCGCGTGCTTTTTAGCGGCGACGAAAATATTCTTGCCCGCGCAAATATCTGCTCGCGCTTTTCCGAGCGTGTGCTCGTGCTTTTAGGCTCATTCGAGGCACATAGCTTCGAGGAGCTGTTTCAGGGCACGCGAGCACTCCCGTGGGAGCAGTGGATAGGTGCAGATGATGCGTTCCCCGTCAAGGGCTATTCTATCGATTCTGACCTTTTCAGCGTGCGCGACTGCCAGGCGATAATCAAAAAGGCCGTCGTCGAACGCCTTAAACAGAAATATTCCATTGAATGGTTTGAAGAGAGCGGACCTGTCTACCAGATTCAGTTCTCGATTATGAAAAATAAAGTTTCTCTTATGCTCGACACCTCGGGCGCGGGACTTCATAAGAGGGGATACCGTCAAAACGCGAACGACGCTCCGATAAAGGAGACTCTGGCGGCGTCGCTGTGCTGGTTCTCGCGTCTGCGCCCGTATCATTCGCTCTATGACCCCATGTGCGGCTCGGGCACGATACTTATCGAGGGCGCGATGATGGCGCGCAATATCGCCCCCGGAGTCAACCGAAACTTCGCCGCCGAGCGCTGGAGCAATATTCCGCGCGATGTGTGGTATACCGAGCGCGAGCGTGCGCGCGACCTTGAGCGCGAGGCTCATGATTTCTTTGCTTACGGCTCCGATATCAGCCGTGAGGCTGCGGCTCTGACCGCCGCAAATTCCGAAGCTGCCGGCGTTGACGACCTCGTCAGCGTGCGCTGCTGTGAACTGAAAAACTTCGTTCCGCAGACCGAACGCGGAACTCTGATATGCAACCCGCCCTACGGCGAGCGTATGCTCGATATCGAGCAGGCAAACGCGCTTTACCGCGATATGGGCCGTGTGTTTGAGCGCCGCCACGGCTGGTCCTACAGCATCATAACTCCGTGCGATACCTTTGAGCAGGAGTTTGGGCGCAAGGCTGACAAACGCAGAAAATTATATAACGGCATGATTAAATGTCAGTTATTTATGTATTTTAGATAAGGCGAAAGAGGTAAACAGGAGGTATTATTTGTGAAACACATTTTCCTTATCAATCCGGCAGCAGGTAAAAAGGGTAATTCCGAGAGTATTATCCGCCCGCAGATAGAGGACTATTGCGGCAAAAACGGTCTCGACTATGAGATCTATGTCACAAAATGTCAGGGAGATGCACAGAACTATTGCGCCGAGCACGCGAAGTCCGGCGAGGCGCTCCGCTTCTATGCTTGCGGCGGCGACGGAACACTCTACGAAGTGGTCAACGGCGTTTTCGGAAACCCCAACTGCGAAGTAGCGGTCATCCCCATGGGCTCGGGCAACGATTTTATTCGTCTGTTCGGCACAAAGGAGCAGTTCTGCAATGTTGAGGCTCAGGTCACGGGTATTCCCGTCGAGCTCGATGTTGTCAAGTGCGGCGACAAGATAGCTATCAACCAGTGCTCAATGGGCATGGACGCCGAGGTCTGTGCGAAGCAGTCTTCGTTCAAGAAGCTTCCGCTCGTCAACGGCGAAATGGCTTACTTCCTCGCGGCAATTGAGGCGCTGTTCAAGAAACTCGGTCATAATTTTACTATAAAAATCGATGATAACGAGCCCTTCGAAGACAACGTTCTGTTCTGCGTCGCGGGAAATTCCCGCTGGTACGGCGGCGGATTTATGGCCGCTCCGCTTGCATGGCCCGATGACGGCAAGCTTGACTTTGTTATCGTCCGTCTGGACAGAGGCCGCCTGCGCCTGGCTCCGCTGCTTCAGAAGTACAAGAAGGGTCAGCATCTCGGCCTGCCGATGACCAAGTATATCAATGGCAGCCGCCTTGAAATACATAGCGACGTTCCTGCAGCGGTCAATATCGACGGCGAGTGCGAGTATGTCAACGATGCTGTGTTTGAGATCGTTCCCAAGGCTATTAAGTTTGTCGTGCCTCAGTTCTCCGAATTCCATAAGGGCAGAGCCGAGCGCGAAGCGGCAAGAAAATAAAAAAAGTAAAAAGCACTGCCTGACGAAAGCCGGGCAGTGCTTTGAAATATGTTTATTCGGTAACCTTGTCCGTGCGCAGCCTGTATCTGCGGTCTCTGAGCAGCTTTTGGAGGCAGTGCGGGCAGGCGGGACGCTCGGGGAAGAACAGTCCGCCGGGATGAACATTCAAGTCGCCGTGGAAGTCCGAACCGGATGTGACGCGCAAATGGCTGTACTTTTTCGCCCACGCTTCGGCAATTTCGTTGTTTGATTCGTGGCCGGGATGGGCGTTATATATCTCGATTCCGTCGAGCAGCTCGTCGTCGGTGACGGTCATGCCCACTCTGAACGGGTGCGCCTGAAAAACAATTAGGTTGTTCTCGTCCGCTATCGGTCTGAAGTCCTCGAGACACGGTATTTTGTCGAGGTCGGGGTGCGAGTAAACGAAGTCCTCGTTGAAGCCGTAGACGAGATAATCATTGTCGTTTTCGAGGAATCTCAGCTCCATGCCTAAAAGAACCGTGAAGTCCTCGGTCTCGAGCGCCTTTGCGGCTCTGTAGCCCTCAAAGAAATGATCCGCTTTCTTTTCCCACGGCTCGGACGCTATCTTTTCCATTGTTCCCGTGTGCATATGATCGGTTATGACTATTCCGTCGTAGCCGAGTCCCTTGAAAGTGCTTACTACCTGCTCGGCAGGTACCTCGCCGCAACGGCTTGTCTGCGAGGTGTGTGCGTGCATTTCAAAAAGATATTCTCTCATCTGTCCCACTCTTTCTTTTTTTATCGTGAGTATTATACTCCTATATCAAAGCTTTAGCAATTATTTTTTGAAGTTTGGAGAAGTTATGAAAAATTATTCGCTTATTATCTGGGATTTTAACGGTACACTGCTTGATGACGTCGGCGCGGCGCTCGGCTCGGTCAACGATATGCTTGCCCGCCGCGGAAAAAATCCGATATCTCTCGATGAGTACCGTGAATATATAGACGTGCCTATCCGTCATTTCTATGAGCAGGTGCTCGACCTCGAAAATGAGGACTACGAGTCTATCCTCGTCGAGTTCCAGCAGGGCTACGAAGCCCATGTCAAAAGCTCCGGATTGACCCGCTTTGTGCCGGAGGCGCTTGAAGAGGCGCGCCGCCTCGGCATTCCGCAGGTTGTGCTCTCATCGAGCGAGCAGAGCCAGCTTGAACGGCTCTTAAAAAAATACGGCATAGACGGCTATTTTGACTCAGTCCTCGGTGCAGACAACCTCCTTGCCGGGAGCAAGGTCGAGCGCGCGGAAAAGTTCATTGAAACGCACGGGGTTGACGCGTCAAAGGCCGTTGTTATCGGCGACCTTCTGCACGACTGCGATGTTGCAAAGGCGATAGGCTCGCAGTGCCTGCTCATAACGAGCGGACACCATGACCGCGAGCGCCTCGAGCAGGCGTGCGTGCGCGTGGAAGATACGCTCGAAAGCTTTGTGAAAGAATAATACATAAATCGACGGCAAATAAAACCTCCGAAACCGGACTGCGGCTTCGGAGGTTTTTGCGTTGAACTTTCAGCTTTTCGGCTGTCTCACGCTCTTTATTTCTCGTCTCTCCAGCTTTTGACTTCACTCAAGAGCCACTGCGCCCATTCGTCAATGCCTTCGCCCGTCTTGGCGCAGACCATAAACACCTTGGCGTTCGGGTTGCGGCGCTTTATATACTCCTTACACTTTTCAACGTCGAAGTCGAAATAGGGGAGAACGTCGATTTTGTTGATGAGCACGACATCGCAAATTGAGAACATCAGCGGGTACTTGAGCGGCTTGTCGTCGCCCTCGGGCACGGAGAGTATCATCGCATTTTTGACTGCGCCCGTGTCGAACTCCGCCGGACAGACAAGGTTGCCGACATTTTCGAGAATCGCAAGCTCAACATCGCCTGTCTCGAGTCCGTCGAGCCCCTGCCGTGTCATTTCCGCGTCGAGGTGGCACATTCCGCCGGTGTGCAGCTGAATCGCCTTGACTCCCGTCTCGGCTATTCTCTTTGCGTCAACGTCGCTGTCAATATCGGCCTCCATAACGCCTATCTTGACCTTGCCCTTCAGCGCGGCAATAGTCGCCTTGAGAGTTGTCGTCTTGCCGGCTCCGGGCGAGGACATGAGGTTGAGCAGAAATACGCCCTTCTCCTTGAGCTCGCGGCGCAGCTTGTCCGCCTGCTCGTCGTTGTTTTTGAAAACACTCTGCTTGATTTCGAGAATTCTCACTTCGTCCATATTTTTCACCTGTTTTCAGTTTAGTTTACTATATTTTAGTCTCTTGCGGCGGTGATGTCAACAAATCCGCGCCGCAGTTTACATATCATTCATATAAGCGCATATAAGCGGCCCCGCTCTGTCGAACGGGGCAACTGTTATTTGTTGAGTATCGATATTGCGTCGCTTATGGTCTTTTCGTGAGCCTCCATGCCGTATTTGTCGACCTCTTTTTTGTTCTTTTCGCCGTGGGTCAGGCAGCCCGCGCCGCCTATGCAGCCGCCGGTGCACGCCATACCCTCTATGAAGTTTGCGTCGAGCATACCCTTGCTCTTTCTGAGCAGAGCCGCGCGGCACGCCTCGATTCCGTCGCAGGAGCAGGCCTTGAGGTCGAAGTCCTCTATGCCGTGTTCCTTGAGACCCTGCGCCACCGCGTCGGCAAGACCGCCGCAGCGGGCGAAGATTCTGCCAAAATAGGAGGCATTGTCGAGCACATCCTCGGAGAGCGTCATTATGTCTATGTCCTTGCTGTCAAACAGCGCTTGGAGCTCCTCGAAGGTCATCGCAGCGTCAACATAGGGCTTGACCTCGTCCTTTTGAACCTCGGCCTTTTTAGCTGTGCAGGGACCTATGAACACTACCTTGCAGGGCGCCTCGTGCTCCTTGATATACTTGGAGATTGTCGCCATGGGGGAGAGATTGTGGGAGATAAACGGCTTCAAATCAGGGAACGACTTCTCAATGTAATTTACGAATGCGGGACAGCATGAGCTTGTCAGGAAGCCCTTTTCGGCGAGCTCCTCGGACTCGGCGTAGGCGACCATGTCCGCGCCCAGAGCGGCCTCGATAACCGTGTGGAAGCCGAGCTCCTTGAGTCCCTTTATGACCTGGCCGAGCTTCGCATATGTGAACTGGCTCGAAATCGAGGGCGCGACAACCGCGAATACTTTGTATTTCGTGTTGTTCTCGCTCTTTTTGATTATGTCGATAACGTCGATTATATATGACTTGTCCGTTATCGCGCCGAACGGGCACTGATAGACGCACGCGCCGCAGGATATGCACTTGTCGTAGTTTATCGCAGCCGCCTTGTTCTCGTTCATGCTTATGGCCTTGATTTTGCACGCCATCTCGCAGGGGCGCTTGCGGTTTATTATCGCGGTGTAGGGGCAGACCTTGGAGCACGCGCCGCACTCCTTGCACTTTGTCTTGTCTATGTGCGCCACATGATCGCGGTCAAAGGAGAGCGCGCCGAAGCGGCAGACGTCCTCGCAGCGGTGTGCAAGGCAGCCGCGGCAGGCGTTGGTGACCTCGTAGCCGCCCATGGGGCACTCGTCGCAGGCAATGTCGATAACCTCAATGGTGTTCGGCGTGCTGCCGATAGCTATCTTGACTCGCTCGTTGAGTATCGCTCTTTCCTTGTAAACGCAGCAGCGCATGGTCGGCGTGTTGCCGGGAACGATGGTCTTAGGTATCTCGAAAAGATTCTCGAGCAGGGTGCCGTTCCATGCAAGCCTTGCAACCTCGCGCAGGACTTTATATTTAAGGTACTGTACCTTAGTGTCGAATTTTCTCATTGATATCCCCCTTAGAAATAGCTGACCTTGACCCTCTTGCCCATCTCCTTGAGACAGGCGCAGAGCTCCTTGACAAGGTTCATCTTTATATTGAAGTTTATGGGCAGATCGGGATTCTGATGAGCCGGGTTGACGGCTCTGCCGACATAGAAGTTGATGTCGGTAGCCTCCTCGAACAGCATTCGGCATATGAGCGAAGCGCCGTCGCGCTTAAAGCCCCATTCCTCATACAGCTCGTTTTTGCCCAGAGCGTCTTTGGCATATTCGATGACCTTGTTTATCGTTATGACGCCCTCTGTCACCAAATCGACTCCCTCGATCTCCGCTATGGGCGGAACGTCGCTCTGCTCAAAATTGAGGCTCGCCTTGAGCGGTTTGCCGAGATATTTTGCGGCGATTGAGGAGGTAGTGCCGCCGCAGATGATGTGCTTGCCCTCCTTAGAGAAGAACAGCGACATCATGCGGTCGCAGTCGTCAGGATTGCGCGGCGGGCCGAAGAGCAGATTCATCGGCTCGCGCTTGCGTATTTTGACTACGCACGCTGTCGCGTCGTCTCCGGGATGACTGCCGTAGAGCTTGTTGCATTCGTCAATGAGCATGGTGGAGAGCGTTTTCGCCGTGTAACCGACAGGCACGAGAGAGGACATGAAGTCCGCGATATCGTCGCGCTTCCAGCCGAAGTTGAAAGCCGTTCCGATTCCCGCGTGCGGGCAGCCGTCGCTCATCGCAACGAAAACATCACCCTCCTGCAGCTTTATCTGCGACTTGAAAATGCTCTTTCCGCCGATGCTGAGCTCCGTCTCCGTATATTTGAACGGCTCGCAGTCGCGTATCATTATAACGTGCGGATTGTCGTACTGTATTATCTCGGCAGTTTCGTTGTTTATGAGATGTATGATGGTGAAGGTCGAATAAGCGACTCCGCGCACCGAGCATATCGGCAGCGTTGCGGCTATGGTTGACACGCACTCCTCGAGCGGCAGACCCTCAGCCATCATCGTTGATATTATTTTTGAGGTGAGGGTGGAGAGAATGCTGGCTTTTACGCCGCTTCCGAGTCCGTCCGCGAGCACGATGACAGTTGAATTCTCGTCCTGTTCAATTATGTCAACGTGGTCGCCGCAGAGCTGTTCGCCCTCGTGGTTTATACTCTTCCAGCCTATCTCGGCGCAGAGGTTATTCATTGCTGATCGACTCCTTGAGCTTGGATAGCGCTATCTTGGTTTCCGCCGCGGTCTCGCCGAGCAGGGACGCAATCTCCTGAACGATGCGCATCTGCTTGTCAACGACCTTGTCGGCTATTTCGACGGTCTGGCGGCTGATGTTTTCTTTCTGCTCGCGCACCGTCTCCTCCTGCGTAACGTCGCGCATTATGCAGATGAGCAGGCGGTATTCCTTATCGTATATTATGGTTTCCTCAACATACTTGTCGTATTCGGCGAGGTACATGGGCTTGTCGTGTATATTTCTGCCCGTCTGAAGAACGGTGAGAAAATCCTGCGGGTCGAGCACGCGCACAACGCCGTCTCCGAGAATATCGGAGGGTGAGCGGAGATTCATGATTTTGAGCGCAGCTTTGTTTATCTGCTGAACCTCAAGCTTTTCGTTGAGGAGAATAAGTCCGTTCGGAGTGTTGCGCACGATGTTATCCGAAAAGCTCTCGGCCTTGTCCTTGAGATAGGGCAGGCACATGGATATCTCGGCCTTGCCGTGATATATCGCGATAGCCTTTTCGCGGCAGGTGTTGTAGCCGCAGGAGCCGCAGTTGAGCTCGTCCGAGGGCTTCGTCTTGCCCATGCGGTGAAGAATCTCGGTTATTTCGGCCTCCGACGGGGGCTGAAGCTTGCGCTCGATGACCGTGAAGTTTTTCTGCAGCGCGTAGCTGTCGGGCTGCTCGACCTCAAAGTCTTTTTTGCCCGCGAACCGAGCTACCGCCATGTAGTCCTTGACGGGCGCGCGGTGGAATTTCTCCATTACCGGGCCGCCTATGCAGCTGCCGGAGCAGGCGGACATCTCGATAAAGCAGTTATGTATCTTGCCGTCCTCAATATCCTTGAGCGCGGCTATGCAGTTCTCAACGCCGTCTATTGCCATATAGGTGTATTTCGGATTATCCTGCGCCATGGTCTTGAGTATGCCGCCGGTCGTCGGGAAAAAGCGCGCGCGGCTGTGCTCGTCGGAGTCCGTCTCGCGGTTAAGCTCAACGCCCGCCGATTTAAACCAGCTTGTCAGCTCGTCAAAGGTCAGAACCGCGTCAACTATGCCCTCATAGTATTGCGCCTCATCCTTTTTGGCAACGCAGGGGCCGACAAAAACGGTCTTTGCGTTCGGATATCTGCGCTTTATGTCCTTGCAGTGAGCCTGCATGGGGGAGAGCACATTTGCGAGATACGGCAGCTCCGCCGGAAAATATTTTTGAATGAGCAGGTTGACGGAGTGGCAGCAGGAGGAGATTATGATATCCCTCGTGTCGCTGTCTACCATGTGCTCATATTCTGTCTTGACTATTGTTGCGCCGACGGCGGTCTCCTCGGCGTCGAAAAAGCCGAGCTTTTTTATCGCGTCGCGCATAGCGTTTATGCCCACGCCCTCATAGTTCGCTATAAAGGACGGGGCTAAGCTGACGATGACCGGGTCGCTGCCCTGGAGCAGGACTTTTACCTTCTCGGTCTCGTCAACTATCTGCTTTGCATCCTGCGGGCACACGACAAAGCACTGTCCGCAGAGGATACATTCGTTGCCGATAATATATGCCTGATTGCCCGAGAAGCGAATAGACTTCACCGGGCAATGGCGTATGCATTTATAACAGTTTTTGCAGTTGGATTTTTTAAGAGTCAGGCAGTCCATGCCGTCACACCCTCTCTTCCCTTATCCGTTTTAGTACCTTCTCCTCGAAGAAGCTGTTGAACCCCTCGGGCGTTATTCCGGTATATACATCGTCGTCAACCGATATGGTCACGCCCTCTCGGTTGCACCTGCCGGTGCAGAAGCTGCCGGCAAGTGTAACATCGTTTTCGAGGTCATATTTTTTCAGAGCGTCCTCAAACAGCCCGACTAACTTTTCCGAGCCCTTGAGGTGGCAGGCGGAGCCTACGCAAATCTGGATAATCATATGCTTCAAACCTTTGCAAGAACGTTTTCGTTGAAGAAATCCCTGACCGTGTCGGGCTTCACGGAGAAGAAGTCGTCGTCTACCGTGACGCACACACCCTGCTGGCATTTGCCCATGCAGAAGGTGCCGGAGAGCTCAACCTTGTCGTTAAGGTCGTTCTCTTTTATAAGATACTGGAGCTGTTCGACAACCTGGCGCGAGCCCTTTATGTGGCAGGAGGAGCCGATGCAAACGGTTATTTTCATTTGTTTCACCTCTTTCACGAGTAGTCAACAACATCGATCCACGAGTGAAGGAATTCGCGCTCAGCAGCGTTGCCCTTTACCGTCTGTGATGCGGCGACGATGGGCATCCATTTCTGGACATACTGTATTGCGGTATCGCTCTTCTCGCAGAAAAGATTCAGATACTTCTTCGCCGCGTCAATATCCCCGTTGAGCCAGAAGAGGAGATAGGTGCGTGCGGCGTCGGCGGAGGCGTTGCCCTGGGTAGCGTGCGACCAGTCTATGATATAGGGCGTGCCGTCGTCGGTGATTATAACATTCGAGGGGTTGAAGTCGCCGTGGCAGACCTTGTTGTGCTTGGGCATAGACTCAAGGCGGGTGTGCAGGTCATATCTGACCGTTGCGGAAAGGTCTGTCTGGCAGATTTTCCTGTTCATCTTATCCTTGAGCTTGTTAAGCAGGGGACAGGTCTTTGACTGTATCTCAAGCTGGATATCCACGAAGAGGTTGAGATATTCGTCCTTCTTCTCGGGATTCTCCTGCATCAGCTGTGCGAGCGTCTTGCCCTTGATATAGTCGGACACTATCGTCCATTTGCCGTCGATGACCGTAACCTCGAGGACCTTGGGAATGTTGAGCCCCGTCTCCTCGATACGCGCCTGGTTGAGCGCCTCGTTGAGCACGTCTGCCTTGGAATAACCCTCGTTAAAAACCTTGAGACAGCGATCGCCGTCGCGGTAAACCGTCTTGTTGTTTCTTACTGCTATAATTCTGTCAAGATTCATTGTGAACCCTCCTTATGCCTTGTTCTTGCCGTTTTCCGCTCTGCGGTAAGCCTGCTTGAAGTTGTGAACGCTGTCGTCCTCGGCGATGTCCGCCTCGGTCGGCATGGGCTTCTCTTCAAAATGCTTCTTGCCGTAGTATGCGTTGAGGTACATCTGCTTTATCTCGCTCATGAGCGGGTATCTCGGGTTTGCGCCGGTGCACTGATCGTCGAATGCGTTCTCAGTCATCTCGTCGAGAGTTTCGAGGAAGTATTTCTCGTCAATGCCGTAGTCCTTTATGCTCTTCTTTATTCCGACACGCTCCTTGAGCTCGTTTATGGCCTTTATGAGTCTCTCAAGCTTCTCCTTGTCGTTCTTGCCGCCGAGTCCGAGGCTGTCGGCAACCTCTGCGTAGCGGGCAAGGGTGTGCGGGTGATCGTACTGCGGGAAGGTGCCCATCTTTGCGGGAGCCTCGGCAGCGTTGAAGCGGAGAACCTCTTCGATCATCAGCGCGTTGGCAACGCCGTGGGGGAGGTGGTGATAAGCGCCGAGCTTATGCGCCATGGAGTGGCAGACACCGAGGAATGCGTTTGCGAATGCCATACCGGCCATTGTTGCGGCGTTAGCCATCTTCTCGCGGGCTTCGATATCGGTCTGACCGTTCTCATATGCTCTGGGCAGGTAGTCGAATATGACCTTGAGCGCCTGCTTTGCGAGTCCGTCGGTGTAGTCGGTCGCCATAACGGAGGCATAGGCCTCGAGCGCGTGGGTGACTGCGTCGATACCGGAGGCGGCGGTCAGACCCTTGGGGGCGCTCATGTGGAAGTCGGTGTCAACTATTGCCATGTTGGGCATGAGCTGATAGTCTGCGAGGGGATACTTAATGCCCGTTGTCTCGTCGGTGATAACGGCGAAGGGAGTTACCTCGCTGCCGGTACCTGCCGAGGTCGGGATAGCGATGAAATACGCCTTTTCGCCCATCTTCGGGAAGGTGTAGACACGCTTGCGGATATCCATGAAGCGCATTGCCATATCCATGAAGTCCGCCTCGGGATGCTCGTAGAGAACCCACATGATTTTTGCCGCGTCCATAGCGGAGCCGCCGCCCAGGGCGATTATCGTGTCAGGCTCGAAGGCTCTCATCTGCTCAACGCCCTTTTCGGCGCACTGGAGCGTCGGGTCGGGAGCAACGTCGCCGAAGGTCGCGTGTACTATGCCCATCTCGTCGAGCTTATCGGTTATCGGCTTGGTGTAGCCGTTTTTGTAAAGGAAGTTGTCGGTGACTATGAATGCTCTCTTCTTGCCCATGATGTTCTTGAGCTCATCGAGAGCGACGGGCAGGCAGCCCTTCTTGATATAGACCTTCTCAGGTGCTCTGAACCAAAGCATATTCTCTCTCCTCTCAGCCACGGTCTTGATGTTGATAAGATGCTTGACGCCGACGTTCTCGCTGACGCTGTTGCCGCCCCATGAGCCGCAGCCGAGGGTGAGGGAGGGAGCGAGCTTGAAGTTGTAGAGATCGCCGATGCCGCCCTGTGAGGAGGGGGTGTTGACGAGGATACGGCAGGTCTTCATGCGTGCCGCGAACTCGTCGAGCTTATCGTGCTCGGTTATTTCGTTGAGATATATCGAAGATGTGTGACCGTAGCCGCCGTCGGCAATGAGGCGCTCGGCTTTGCCGAATGCGTCCTGAATGTCCGCCGCCTTGTACATGGCAAGCACGGGGGAGAGCTTCTCGTGGGCGAACTCCTCGGAGAGCTCGACGCTCTCGACTTCGCCGATGAGTATCTTTGTGCCCTCGGGAACGGTCACTCCTGCGAGCTCCGCGATTTTGACCGCCGGCTGACCGACGATTTTTGCATTGAGCGCACCGTTTATGATAATTGTCTTTCTGACCTTCTCCGTCTCGTCGGGATCGAGGAAGTAGCAGCCGCGGGCCGCAAACTCGGTTTTTACCGCGTCATAGACGTTCTGATGAACTATAACGGACTGCTCGGAGGCGCAGATCATGCCGTTGTCGAAGGTCTTGGAGTGGATTATCGAGTTGACCGCGAGGACGATATCCGCCGTCTCGTCGATGATGGCGGGCGTGTTGCCTGCGCCGACGCCGACTGCGGGCTTGCCGGAGGAATATGCCGCCTTGACCATTCCGGGGCCGCCGGTGGCAAGGATTATATCCGCCTCTTTCATAACGAGGTTCGTCATCTCAAGGCTCGGGGTGTCTATCCATTCTATAATACCCTCGGGAGCGCCGGCCTTAACCGCTGCGTCGAGGATAACCTTTGCCGCGGCCGCGGTCGACTGCTTGGCGCGAGGATGGGGACTGATGATGATAGCGTTTCTCGTCTTGAGGGCAAGCAGGCACTTGAATATGGCGGTGGAGGTCGGGTTGGTCGTGGGGATGACCGCAGCGATAACGCCGACGGGCTCGGCTATCTTCTTTAAGCCGAAAGCCTTGTTCTCTTCGATTATACCACAGGTTTTTGTATTTTTGTAGGCATTATAAATATATTCTGCAGCGTAGTTGTTCTTTATGACCTTGTCCTCAACTACGCCCATGCCGGTCTCCTCAACCGCCATTTTTGCAAGCGGTATTCTCGCCTTGTTTGCGGCGGAAGCGGCAGCAAGGAAGATTTTATCTACCTGCTCCTGGGTGTAAGTCGAAAACTTCTTCTCCGCTTCCTTGAGCGAAGCGAGAGCGGCCTCGAGTGTTTCAACGCTGTCGATGGTTTTTCTTTCGTTGTTCATGATTTTATCCCCCTAAACGGTTTTACTGTTTTATCTGTGCTTTCAGGTGTGCGAGCGAGAGCGCCATGTTTTCGTATTGAACGGCTACGCCCTCCGGCGCCGTGAGTCTGCATGGAGCGAAGCTCATAACGGCTTTTATTCCGCTTTGGCAGAGCTTGTCGCAGACCTCCTGCGCCGCCTCTGCCGGAACCGCGATAACTCCGATGCTGACATTGTTTTTCTTGCAGAAATCCGCAAGACCGTCAAGCGGCAATATCGGCTTTTCGCTTTCGCCGTTCGGCGGAACCTCCGTGTCGAACGCCGCGAGAATGTCAAGCCCGTAGTCGGAAAATCCGCCGTAGTCGAGCAGCGCTCTGCCGAGCTTTCCCGCGCCGACTATGACCGCCTTTCCGTTGCGGCTGTCTATGAGGCCGCCGAGGCATTTCTTGAGGTCGGATACGGTGTATCCTATCCTCGGCTTGCCCGAGCCGCATATCGCTCCGAGATCCTTGCGAACCTGAACCTCGCCGAAGCCCAGCTCCTTTGCTATTACGGTTGCCGAAACGGTTTCGGTGTCCTGCGGCAGGCTCTCGAGAAATCTGAGATAAACAGGGATGCGCCCCAGAGCGGCTCTGGACACGTCCGTAGTTTTCATGCTGCACCTCCCGAATAGTAGTAATATGACTTCTGACCGATACTATTCTATCGCATAACGGAGCAAAAGGGAATTACGACTTTTATATATCGATATTATTGATATCGATATACCTTTACCTTTATTCGGCATAGTTTACAGATAGTAGGGAATATTCTGTTTTTTTTATGGTGTTTTTATCTTAAAACGAACTCTTTTTTGACGTTCCCGTCGAGATCCTTCCAGATAAATTTTTTGTTTTCGAGCGTCATGTAGCCGTGATGGCTGTTCTCTTTCGGTATCGAGACCGAGCCGGGGTTCATATAAATATAATTTTCATGCTCTGTGCACTCCGGAATATGGGTGTGTCCATGCAGAAGCACGTCTCCGCGTTTAAGCGGCGGGAGGTTATTTTCGTTATATATATGTCCGTGCGTCGCGTAGATTAAGCTGCCTTCGAGGTCTATTATCGCGTAGTCGGCAAGGACGGGGAACTTCAGCACCATCTGGTCAACCTCCGCCTCGCAGTTGCCGCGCACGCAGAGTATATCATCCTTGATAGCATTGAGCATTTCAATGACCTCTTTGGGCGCGTAGCCCTCCGGCAGGTCGTTGCGCGGGCCGTGATAGAGCACGTCGCCGAGCAGAAGCAGGCGGTCGGCATTCTCTTTTTTATATCTTTCAAGCATTCTGCGGCAGTAGTATGCGCTGCCGTGAATGTCGGAAGCTATGAACCATTTCATAGCGCAGTCTCCTTTATTCGAAAATTTTTCTCTTGGCCTTGACGAGCTGTTCGATGAACATATTGTCGAGCGCCGTCAGCTCATAGTCCTTGCGGTGAACCAGAACGTCTTTATATTTGCGCGTGTTCTCCGGGCAGACGCGCTGAATGAGCCCGTATCTGTCGAGCAGCTCCTGCGGAATGGGGGAGACCCACATGAAAGTGTCGGGATTGCGCGAGAGCAGCTCGAATTGGCTCGCCCTCTCGAATACGAATATTCGCCTATGGGAATTGTCGGGCAGCTCCTCTTTCTTGACCTCGGACAGCGGCAGTGAGGGCACATACGGGTCGGCGTGCGCTATCTCGATGAGATTTTTGAGGTCGTCGAAGGTGATATTTTCTTTATCTGCGAGCGGGCTTTTTCTATTCATGAGCAGGACATATTGAAACTCCGTGATAAGCTCGTAGGTCAGTCCCTTTTCGTCGAAGGTGGATTTGTAATACTTGTCGTAATTCTCGGCGTAGCGGATTATGGCGAGCTTGTATTCGTCCTGAAGAATATTCTTCATTGAGCGCATTGAGTTTGTTTCTTTATAGAACACCTCGACCGGAGTATCCCTGTCGAGAAGCTTTGAAAATTCGGCAAAAGCGTCGGTCACGTAGCTCGCTCTCGGCACGGATATCGAGAATTTTTTCTTCTCGGTTGAGCCGTTGCTGAACACCGTTTCTATAGCGTCGACCTGTCGAAGTATCGAGCGTGCGTAGCGCACAAAAACCTCGCCGTCGGGCGTCAGCACCATACCCTTGGCGCTTCGGTCGAATATCGTTACACCGAGGCTCGCCTCAAGCTCCTTTATCGCCCTGCTGAGGTTCGGCTGGCTGACATAGAGCTTCTCGGAGGCCTTGTTTATAGACCCCGTCTCGGCTACCTCGACTGCATATTTCAAATGAACAAGATTCATGCTGCGTCCTCCTGTGAGTTATGCCGTGCGTTCGGCGGCGAAAGCACTTATATATGTAAATATAATACCACATACACTCCGTAAAATCTACAAAATTATAAGACTCGGCGCAAGAAAACGGCGGCAATTTTAAAAACAAAAAAATCCGCAGAGCGAGCCTGCGGATAAAGTCTTTGCCTTTTATACTGTTGCTTCTTCTTTTTCTTCTTTGAATGAAAACATCGGGTTTTCGGGCGAGAATATGCTCACTGCGCGGTTAAGAACCTTTAAATCGACCTGCGTTGTCGAGCCGCCGCATTCTCCGTCGAGAGTCCATTCTTCGGGCTTTTCGAAAGTGAATTTTACTTCGGAAGCCTTTATGAATATAAGCGAATCCCCGTCGAAATCGCGCTTCATTATTCTGTGCAGCATACCGAACGCCGCGAGCGGGCTTGAGAGCTTGCGCACGAGCAGAAGCTCGAACTTGCCGTCGTCAAGCTTTATATCGTTCTTGTCGAACTTGAAAAGTCCCGCGACGGACGTCGAGTTTGAAAACGAGCCGAAATAGAAATCGTCCTCCAACACATTTCCGTCATATTCGATTTTTATATGCCTTGGCTTTACATCCGCAAGGGCGGGAATGAGATGCAGGAAAAAGCCGTTTATCATATATGCGTTGTATCCGAGAAGATTTTTCATCTTCTGCGGGGTGCTGTAGGATATCTTTGTGCCGGGGCCGAAGCAGGCTACATATGAGAACTGATGCCCGTTGCAGTCGCCGACGTCGTAGCCGTTTGTGTGTCCCGAGGCGATAAGCTCGGCGGCCTCTTTGAGCTTTGTCGGTATACCGAGCGTCGCGGCGAGGTCGTTGGTCGAGCCCATAGGCAGATAGCCTATCGGAACAGACACCCCCGCGCTCATCAGCCCGTTTATAGTCTCGTTGAGCGTGCCGTCTCCGCCGCAGCAGATAACAAGGTCATGCTCCTGGGCGAAATCGCGTGCTATGTTTATGGCGTCGCCCTGACAGGTGGTGTATTTGATGGTAAAGTCAAATACGCCGTCGGGAAAAGCGTCCACTATCTCGCTGAGATTTGCTCTTGTCCTGTTCTTTCCCGCGCAGGGATTGACAATAAGAAGCGCTTTTTTTCTTCTTCTTTCCGTCGTGCTGTTCATTTCTTGCAAGGCCTCCCAATGCCCCCTTATTCCAAACACGACAATCCTACCACCCGAATTTAAACAAACTGTGAACAATCACCGGGCGGCGAAAAATATTTCTAAAAAATTCCCGCGCATACTTTCCGAAGGCAGAGCGGGTGGTATAATAGTTAGAAAAATGCGGAGGCTTGCGATGATAAGAAATGTGCTTTTTGACTTGGACGATACGCTGTTTGACTTTCACAAGGCGGAGAAAATAGCGCTCACAAAGACGCTTGTGCATTTCGGCGTCGATCCCACGGAGGAGACGCTGGCGCTTTACAGCTCGATAAATGCGGCGCACTGGAAGCGCCTTGAACTCGGAGAGCTTTCGCGCGAGGAGGTCAAGGTCGGGCGTTACCGCGAGCTGTTTGAAACGATAGGCGTTGAGCGCGATCCCGAGGAGGCCACCGCATACTATGAAAATATGCTCGGGGTAGGGCATTATTTTATCCCCGGCGCGCCCGAGCTGCTCGAAGAGCTGCACGGAAAATACAGGCTCTATATCGTCTCAAACGGTATGGCAAAGGTGCAGGAGCGCAGGATAAGCAGCTCCGGAATCGCAAAATATATGGACGGCATATTTATATCCCAGCTTCTCGGAGTCAATAAGCCGGACAGGGAATTTTTTGATATCTGCTTTGCGAAGATACCGGACTTCTCCCGCGCCGAGACGGTAATAGTCGGCGACAGCCTCAGCTCCGATATAAAGGGCGGAATAAACGCCGATATAGCGACTGTTTGGTTCAATCCCAAGGGGCTCCCGAATGACAGCGGCATAAAACCCGACTTTACCGTAAAGACTCTTTCGGAGATACCCGCGGTTCTCCGTCAGATAAGCGCGAAAATGTGAGACACGGCAAAACATAATATAAGCCCTGCGACGGTCGGCAGAAGTGCGGCGATAAGAGTCCACTTCATGCTGCCCGTCTCTTTTTTTACGGTTATGAGCGTCGTGGAGCACGGCCAGTGAAAGAGCATGAATATTATTACGCATATCGCCGTGCCGATATCCCAACCGTTCGCCGTCAGCAGCGAGTGCAGAGCCGCGCCGTCCGTCTGCGAAATGCTGCTGTCCGCGAGATAGCCCATGAGCATTATAGGCACAACGGTCTCGTTGGCGGGGAAGCCGAGAATAAATGCCGTAAGAATAACCCCGTCCATACCGAAAAGCCGCGCTATGGGGTCAAGAAAATCGGAGCAGTAAGAGAAAATACTCGTGCCGTTTAGCTTTATGTTCGCGGTTATCCATATTATAAGCCCCGCAGGAGCCGCGACCGCCGCGGCGCGTCCGAGCACAAACAGCGTGCGGTCAAAAATCGAACGCACAATGACCTTGCCTATTTGCGGGCGGCGATACGGCGGCAGCTCGAGTGTAAAGGACGACGGCACGCCGCGGAGAATTGTTTTCGAGAGCAGGGAGCAGGCGGCAAATGTCATGAGAACGGACAGAACTATCAGCAGCGTCAGCAGAGCAGCGCCCGCAAACGAGTTAAACGGAGCGGGCAGAGCGCCTGCGACAAACAGGGAGATCAGCGATATCAGCGTCGGAAATCTGCCGTTGCAGGGCACAAAACCGTTCGTTGCCACCGCCATGAGACGCTCGCGGGGAGAGTCGATTATGCGGCAGCCCGTCACCCCGGCGGCGTTGCAGCCGAAGCCCATGCACATAGTCAGAGCCTGCTTCCCGCAAGCGCCGGATTTTTTGAATCTGTGGTCGAGATTAAAGGCGACCCTCGGCAGATATCCGGAGTCCTCGAGCAGGGTAAAAAGCGGAAAGAATATCGCCATCGGCGGGAGCATGACCGCTACTACCCATGACAGCACGCGGTACACTCCGTCAATAAGTGCGCCCGTCAGAGCCTCGGGTGCGTTTAAAGAGCTCAGCAGCTGCCGCAGCCTTACGCCGAGCGCATCAAACGCCGAAAACAGCAGCTCGGACGGGTAGTTCGCCCCGTATACCGTTATCCAAAGCACTAAGGCGAGAAGCAGAAGCATGGCAAATATCCCGGCGCGCCCCGTAAATATTCGGTCAAGCTTTCTGTCCGCTGACGAGTGCTGTCTGTCTGCCGTCACGCATTTTTTGTATATTTCCTCCGCCCTCATAACGGCGGCAACAGCCGCTTTGTCGCGTATCATCTCCTGTGTCAGACCGTATCTGTCGATTACTTCGTCGGCTGATTTCGCCGCCTCCTGCGCTTTTTCGGGAGCTTCGCTTTCCCCCGAGAGTATACGCAGAGCGTCGCGGCGCGGATGGCTCGATATCCCGTCAAGAGCGGGTGTGAGTATTTGCAGTGCCTCCTCGATTCCGCTCCCGTAATGCACGGGCTCAAGCGGCGCGGGATTTTTCGATTTCAACGAGTCCACAGCGTCAATCAGCTCGTCAAGTCCCTTGCCGCTTCTTGCGCTCGTGCCGATCACGGGTACTCCGAGCTCCCGAGCCAGAGCGGGTATATCTACACATATTTTCTTTCGCCTTGCCTCGTCCATAAGATTTATGCAGACGACGGTGCGCGGCGTTATCTCGATTATCTGCAAAACGAGATTGAGGTTTCTCTCCAGACAGGTGGCATCGCATACCGTGATGCAGGCGTCGGCTTTTCCGCTTAGGATAAAGTCCCGCGCCACTTCCTCTTCAACCGAGTGCGTGAAGAGCGAATATGTACCGGGGAGGTCTACCGTGATATATTTTTTTCCGTTGCGCGTGAATGCGCCGCAGGCGGTAGCTACCGTCTTTCCCGTCCAGTTTCCCGTGTGCTGATTCATGCCGGTCAGGGCGTTGAACACCGTGCTTTTTCCGACGTTCGGATTTCCCGCGAGCGCTATTACAATGTCATCCGTGTTCTTTTTAGGGGCAGAGCCGTCTAAGCTTATGCCGTGCATTCCCGTTGAAGTGCGCGTCAGTCCCAATTGTACCGCCTCCGTGCGTCATATTTTGCTGACCGCTATTTTTGCGGCGTCTTCGCTTCGCAGGGCTATTACCGCGCCGCGTATCAGATATGCCGCCGGGTCGCCGGAGACCGCTTTGCCGAGGCATTCCACGCGCGTGCCGTCGATAAGGCCTATGTCTTGCATTCTGCGCCTGTCTTTTGCGCCGAATCCGAGCTTGCTTACATATGCCTTTTCGCCGACTGCCAGTGTATTTAAAGAGACAAGACTCATAATTTGATTCACCTTTTAATATAAGTTTATACAGGGCAAAAGTTTCCCTATACCATAATATTTACATCTTCAAAAAGGGTGAACGTGTGTGGACGGCGGCGAAAAATTCTTTACCTTCAACGGAGGCGAATACAGGGGAGAGAGCGGGCTCACGGCGTCGCAGGAGGACTATCTCGAGATGATCTGCCGAAACTGCCCGCCGTCCGGCACGGTTCGCCTCGGTGTGCTCGCGCGAAAAATAAATGTCGGCGAGTCGTCCGCATCTAAAATGGTGCACAAGCTCAGCAAAACGGGGCTCGTTAAATTTGAAAAGTACGGCACTATATACCTGACCCCAAGGGGCAGAGAGACGGGGGAGTACCTTGTATTTCGTCATGATGTCATCGAGAGTCTGCTCAGACTGATAAACGGGAGCGGCTCGGAGCTTCATCAAACGGAGCTTATAGAGCACTTTCTCGACAGAAGGACGGTCGAGAATATATTTCGCTTTCTTGAGATACACCGATAAAGCTTTATCGATACTTTTACGCTTATTTTTTTGTACTTGAGTGCGTTTTTTGACATATATTGCTAAAATATAAAATAAATCACGCAGTTATGTGCTATTATACACTCTGTAATAATGCAAATGGAGGGAAAACACTCATGGCAGAAAAAAAGACAGTGTTTCTCACCGGCGCATCCGGCCACATGGGCTGGGCAGGCTTCAAAGAGCTCTATAAAAAGAAGAACGAGCTTAACATAGTCCTGCTTCTGCGCGACAGTGAGAAGAACAGAAAGAAGTTCGCAAATTACCTTAACGACCCCAGCGTTAAAATTGTTTGGGGCGACCTGAAGAAATATGACGACGTCCTCAAGTGCGTTGAGGGTTCCGATTATATCCTTCATGTCGGCGGAATGGTTTCGCCTTCGGCAGACTATTATCCGACAAGAACCATCCAGACCAACACCGGCGCAGCCAGAAATATAGTTGACGCCGTTAAGGCTCAGCCTAACAAGGACGATATCAAGGTTGTTTATATCGGCACCGTTGCTCAGACGGGCGACAGAAACGCTCCTATCCATTGGGCAAGAACCGGTGACCCGATTAAAATCAGCATCTACGATCACTATGCGATAAGCAAGACCATCGCCGAGAGCATTTTCGCCGAGTCCGGTCTTAAGCATTGGGTATCTCTTCGTCAGTCCGGTATCCTTTATCCCGACATTCTCAAGAACATCGATCCCATCATGTTCCATGTTCCGATAAACGGCGTGCTTGAGTGGGCAACCGTTGAGGATTCCGGCCGCCTTCTTGCAAACCTCTGCAATCCCGATATCCCCGAGGATTTCTGGAGAAAGTTCTATAACATAGGCAGCGGTAAGGAGTACAGACTCACTAACTTCGAGTTCGAGGAGCTGCTCCTCGGTACTCTCGGCATCGGCTCCACCAAGAAGCTCTTTGATGCCAACTGGTTCATCCTTCGCAACTTCCACGGCCAGTGGTATGCCGACTCGGATAAGCTTGAGGAGTACCTGCACTTCAGAGCCAACATCCCCGTAAAGGCTTACTTCAAGCAGATGATGACTCAGGTTGCACCTTACTACAAACTCGCTTTCCTTGCAAAGCCCTTCGCAGGCATTCTCAAGAAGACCTTCATGAAGAAGCTCGCAAACACCGAGATTTACGGCACCATGTGGTGGATCTCCAACAACGTTGAAGACAGAATCACCGCTTACTACGGCTCCAAGAAGAATTGGGAAGCCATCGGCAATTGGGACACCTTTAAGATTGAGCGTCCCACCGAGGAAGTTACCCTCCTTGACCACGGTTATGATGAGAGCAAGCCCGACAGCGAGCTTGACCTCGAGGATATGAAGAAGGCTGCTGCTTTCCGCGGCGGCGAGTGCCTCTCGACCGAGATGACCAAGGGCGACCTGTTCACTCCTCTGAAGTGGAAGTGCGCTCACGGCCACGAGTTTGAGATGACCCCGAACCTTGTTCTCAAGGGCGGTCACTGGTGTCCGAAGGAGCTTCCCTCCGACAGCGAAGGCAAGAAGTTCCACTGGGCATACGATGCCGAGGCAAAGGTCAACCCGTTCTTTGCTCAGGTTTGGTATCCTCTCCATGACAAGGACGAGAACAACGAGTACGACGAGCGTATATTCAAGGGCTTCAGCGGCTTCGAGAATATCTGATTGCTTTAAAAACATAATTTTTGGGAGCTGCTCAGAAATGGGCAGCTCTTTTTTGCGTGATTTTGAAAGAAAAGTGAAAAGCAGGCATTGACAAATACCCCGTGGGGGTATATAATCGAGCTAAAGACAGAAGCTGGAGATGATAAGATGGAAAACGGGAATAAATGCTGCGAATGCTGTCGGCATAAGGCGACGCCGAGGAGCGACGAGACGGTGAAGGCGCTGCAGAACAGGCTCAGCCGAATAATCGGTCAGCTCGGCGGGATAAAAAATATGCTCGACGATAACCGCTACTGCGGCGATATCCTCATTCAGCTTGCCGCCGCACAGAATGCGCTGCGAAATGTGGGCTATATTATACTTGAAGAGCATATGGAAACCTGTGTCGCCGAGGGTATAAAAAACGGCGACGATGAGGTCATAGCGGAGGCTGTGGAACTCATTAAAAAGCTCAAATAATCGGAGTGAGACAGATGGAACAATTCGATGTTACCGGCATGACCTGCGCCGCGTGCAGTGCTCATGTCGAGCGTGCGGTGCGCGGGGTAGAGGGTGTAAAAGATGTGGCGGTCAGCCTGCTGACAAATTCAATGACCGTCGATTTTTCTTCGCCCGCCACTGCCGAAAAAATATGCGCTGCCGTGTCCGCGGCGGGCTACGGCGCAGCACCGCAGAATATCGGCGGCAAAAAAGAGAATAAAAAATCGACGCTCGAAAGCGGTG
>ENA-OZGC01000037-OZGC01000037.1-human-gut-metagenome-genome-assembly--contig:-NODE-37-length-105110-cov-7.804617_pt1 | contig 105110 bp, 112 predicted proteins | sample MGYA00245109_ERZ653643 | MGnify/ENA primary metagenome ERZ653643 (study PRJEB26926, sample SAMN06165107) | human gut metagenome | biome: ENVO:00009003; feature: ENVO:2100002; material: ENVO:00002003... | reverse complement strand
ACCCCCGCCCGGGGGCACACCCCCGGGGGCGCTGCGTGACGCACGCGCATGGGTCGGGCGCAATACGCGCACGCGCGTAGGGGCGTACCCCCCGCGCGCAGCGCCAGCGTTCAACGCCCGCGCCCGCCGCGCATTGTGCCCGCGCCCGCCGCCCGCTCATGCGGCCGTGCGCATACCCACGCGAACGCGATAGCAACACGGGGCATTAGCTCCGGAGACTACCACCCCACGGTGCAGAAAACACTGCTGCATCAAGGCTTTGCTGGCATCGTCTCGGCAGCAGGTGCAACGTCGGTGCAACGCTCCGGCAGTGCAGCCGCCTGTTTTGCCTCGGCGAGCTCGGCGAGCTCGGCATCCGACAGCGCCGCGAGGTCCAGATCGGCGGCGGGCTGCTCGGCCAGCGCCCGAATGTTAACCTCCGTGCCAGGACGCTCGCCCGCCGTGTCGCGCACGAAGCGCGCCGCGTCCGTGTCGCCCGCGCACGCCCGCACGAACTGCGCGAGCATGACCGCATCCGCGCCCGTGGGATCGTCCACGCCCATGGCGCGCAACTGCTCGGCGGCGTCGGCCTCGTTGGCCGTGAGCCCGTGCCAGAGCAGCGCCTGCGCGGCCTCGCGCAGCGCCCGCTTGCGCCTGCGCACCTCCGCGCTGCGCGCTGCGCCCTTGCGCCCGGCCTCCGCGCGCCCGGCCGTGTCGCCCTTGACAAACATCTGCCTCACCCTATCCTCTCCGTAATCACTATGATTACGCTCTGTATAATTTCATGTCTACAGTCTACCACACCCTGCCCACGACATACCACGACATCGCCGAAAAAACTTGCACAATTTCAGCGCCAATGTTTTGTGCATTGTGCTGAAATGTTTGCGTAGCGCAATTTTAGGGTTGACATTTGCGTTTGCGCAGCGCTAAAATTGCGTTGCGCAACAGGGGGAGCACGCCGCTCCCGATTTCAGCCCTCGCAATTTGCGCAGCGCTAATACATCAACCCAAACACCAAACCAACACACATCACGAGAGGAGCACAACCCATGATTCACAATTACAGCTACAAGCCCGCGCCGGAAATCGGCTACAAGAACGACCGCGAGAGCCGCGAGCACCTGACGTTCGGCGTCGAGCTCGAGTGCGAGCCCCGCAACGATGGCGGCAACGTCCGCATGGACGCCTATGAGCTGTCCGACCGCATCGACGAGATCCCCGGCGGCCGCACCTACTGCAAGTCCGACGGCAGTCTCTCCAACGGCGTCGAGATCGTCTCCCACCCCGGCACGCTGGCGCATCACATGTACGTCATGCACTGGCGCCAGATCCAGCGCACCTGCGAGAAAGCGGGCTTCCGCTCGCACGACGCTGCGAACTCCGGCCTGCACGTCCATGTCGGCCGCGCGCAGCTCGGCAGCACGGACGCCGAGCGCGACGAGACCATCCGCAAGGTGCAGGTGCTGGTCGCGCTCTACACCGCCGAGCTCACGCGCTTTTCACGCCGCCGCCGCTCCTGCCTCGAGCAGTGGGCGCCCTTCCGCTCGTTCGGCGTGTCGCCGGAGTCCATCCGTGCGACCGACGGCGACACGCTCGCAACGTGGGCGCGTTCGTCCGTGCCGACCTTCGAAGACGACTACCACCAGCAGCGCTACACGGCCGTCAACCTGATGAACCGCGCGACGGTCGAGATCCGCATCTTCCGCGGCACGCTCAAACGCGACACGCTCATCGCCGCGATCCAGCTCGTGAGCAACGTCTTCGAGTACGCCATGGCGCACGACTGGGCGGACATCCCCGCGAGCACCTGGGCCGACGTGGCCGCCTACAAGCCCTACAAGGAGCTTGTAAACTACATGATCGCCCGCAACCTGCTCGCGGCCGAGGACGTGCCCGAGACGCTGCCCGCGAGCAACCGCCCGAGCGATTTCTACGGCGTCGACGGCATCGCCCGCCCGGCGCACGCATGACGCAAGCCCCACCCCACCCACCTGACGAGAGCCGGACGGCAACCGGCCGAAACCGCGCAGCCTTGCGCGGTCGTGGGAAGCCATCCCACGAAAATTCAAACCACGGGAGGTCACACACATGACAACGACCAACGCCCTGCTCGACGCGCTGCGCGACATGGACGACGACGACCTGAGAGAGCTGGCGTATGGCGTCGGCTGCACCGCAAATGAGCTCTGGGATCTCGTCCTGCGCCCCATGAACGAGCTCTATGACGAGGTGCTCGACGCCCGCCACGGCGACGACGAGCGGCTCATGCGCCTGCTGCGCTGCGTGCGCCAGAACTACCTCGACGATCGCGACCCGTACTTCCGCGTAGACGCCGACGGCAATTTCATTTCGCTGCGTCACCCGGATTTTGTGGACGACGACCTGCGCCGCCTCGCGCGCTACATCGTCGACCACCCCGACGAGATCGACGACTGGGATCTCCCCGCCCGCCTGCATAGGCGCGTTGCCGACCTACTGAGCGATCCGGTCGGGCTCACGCTTTGAGCACAAGCCCCCACCCACCTGACGAGAGCCGGACGGCATCCGGCCGAAACGGCGCAGGCCTGCGCCGTCGTGGGAAGCCACCCCACACAACCCGACTCACGACACGAGAGGAGAATAACCCATGACACAACGTGAACGCATCACCCGCGCTCTGTCCGAGTGCGGCGACTACGACCTGCACGAGCTGGTCGGCTGCATCAACAGCTATAGCGGCGGGCTCACCGAGCTAGAGCTCCTGCCCATGGACGAGCTCGCGGACTGGCTCACGAACTGGGGCGAGAGGCTCGACAACTCCCGCCTGGATGACCTGCTCCGGCAGACCCGCAACGGTGAATTTGACGACCGCGACCCGTATTTTCGCTTCGATTCCTGGGACGACCCGGTTTCGTCTGACGGCGATTACTCGGGGAGCGACATCGACGACATCGCCGAGTACATCGACGACAACGCCGACGAGCTCGACCGCTGGGGTCTTAATGACGATCTGGCCGACCGCATCCGCGCCGCCCTCGATGACCCCGAGGACGAGGACGACGCCGACGACGCCGACGAGGACGAGGACATCGAGCTCCTGCCGCGGGAGGACATCGCCGCCGTGCTCGCGGACTGGTACGCGGACACCGAGCGCGCCCTGCCCACGGACGACGAGCTGCGCCGGAACGCCGCGCGCTGCGAGGCGCAGGAACGCCCGCTCGACCCGGCCGACGTGCGCGACTGGGCCGACTTCCGGCTCACGCTTTGAGCACAAGCCCTCACCCGCCCGCCTGACGATGGCTCGCCGGTCACGAGCCGAAACAGCGCTGCCCGGCGCTGTCGCGGGAGACCCGCAAAATCTCAATACACTGGAGGTCACACACACATGAACAGAACCATTTCCTTCGGAAAAATCGACTGGTACGGCCGCGGTCAGCGCGACTGCCGCGTCGAGGTGGAGCTCCGCCTGGAGGACACCGACCAGGGCGCGGTCTTCGCGGCCGCCGCATACGTCTGGGACCCGCGCGGCGCGGACATCGTCTGCGGCGGTCAGTGCCTCGACGAGCTGCTGCCCCACATCCCCGACCCCGCATTTCACTCGCTCGTGGACATGTGGCGCCGCTACCACCTCAACGACATGCACGCCGGAACGCCCGAGCAGGAGGCCGAGGTCAAACGCTGGCTGGGCGCGCGCAGGTACGAGTACACGGCCGCGCGTGAGCACCTGCGCAGAGTCGGCCTGCTGACCGTCGAGCACGAGGGCAAGCCCTACACCTACGGCAACGGCTGGCTCTTCGAGCCCATCCCCGCCACCGATCTGGCATGGATCCGCTCCGTCATCGAGCGCGGCACGATCGGCGAGGAGGTGGACGCATGAAGCACCTCACGCGCGACGACATCCGCCTGCTCGCGGGCTTCCTGGGAATCATACTGACCCCGGAGATCATCGAGCGCATCCTCCGCCTGATCGGCGCATGACCTCGCGTCGAGCAGGCCACCCACCTGACGAGAGCCGGACGGCAACCGGCCGAAACGGCGCTGACCGCGCCGTCGTGGGAAGCCCTGACCGAGGGAGACCCCAAAAATCCAAACCACAGGAGGACAACAAACCATGTGTATCATCGCAGCAAAACCGGCGGGCGCGAAAATGCCGTCCCGCGACACCATCCGCACCATGTGGGCGGGCAACCCGGACGGCGCGGGCGTCATGTACGCGCAGGACGGCAAGGTCCGCATCGACAAGGGCTTTATGCAGCTCTCGGATCTGGAAGCGCATCTGGACAAGCTCGAGCGCGAGGTTGACCTGACCGCGACCGGCGTCGTCCTGCACTTCCGCATCACGACGCACGGCGGCACCTGCCCGGAGAACTGCCATCCGTTCCCGCTCACGGATTCCCTCGCCCGCCTGCGCATGACCCACACGAGCACGACCGTGGGCATCGCGCACAACGGCGTCATCCCCATCACCCCGCGCGACCAGACGACCAGCGACACGATGGAGTACATCGCCTCGCAGCTCGCCCCGCTGGGCCGCGCCCTGCCTGGTTTCTGGACAAACCCGGACGCCATGACCATGATCCAGAACGCCATCCACAGCCGCATGGTCTTCCTCACCGGCGACGGCGAGCTGTACATGACCGGCGACTTCGTCGAGCACGACGGCGTGTTCTACTCCAACCGCAGCTTCGAGGGCTACGGCCGCCGCTACGCGCCGATCTACTCGTGGAGCGGATGGGATGACTGGAGCGACTACGCGCCCGCAAAGGGCAAGAAAAAGGGCAAGAAGGGCAAAGCGAAAAGCAGCGCCTGCCTGCTCCCGACCGAGCGCCGCCTCATGTGGCTGGCGATCAAGGACGCGGACGCCTATGTCACGACGAAGGGCGGCGCGATCCTCGAGGGCGAGGACTTCCTGCTCGACGAGCATGGGCACGTCTACCAGTACGACATCTCGACCGACCTGTGCATGCCCTCTGCGGAAACGCAGGCCTTCACCGGCGCGGGTCTGCCCATGCGCTACGACCCCGACTGCGCGAGCGTCGAGTACGTCATCAACTGACCGCCAGCCCATACAACGCCGAACCGCCCTGCACCGATCTGGTGCAGGGCGGTTTTCTTTTTCTCCCGCGCGGGGGCACGGGTACGCCCGCTCGCGCGCACGCATATACGCGCGGCCGCAGGGGCGTATGCACACTCACGCGCGGCCGCAGGGGCGTATGCACACTCACGCGCGGCCGCAGGTCAGCTCGTCGAGCAGGCGATCCACGTCGGCATCTGACCAACACACGGCGACACGCTGGCCGAGGCGACGTAACTGCGCGTGGCGATACTTCTGCCGGGCCGAGAGCACGCCGCCGCTCGGGCGCTTGAGCTCGACCCACACCAGCACACCGCCGGGCAGCATCACGATCCGATCGGGCATCCCGGCCATCGAGTCGGGCACGAACTTCACGCACAGGCCGTCCGCGTCCCGCACACATTTTCCGAGCCGCGACTCCACGTCTCGCTCTAAAATCATCTTCCTCACCTCCCGGTTCCGAGTACCGATGACAATGGCGTTTTCTATAACTTTATTGCGCTTTGTTTTATTTTCATCTTCTCGTTTTTTATTTTTCTCGTTCAAGTCTTTTTAGCTATTTCATTGGAATCATTGGTACCCATAATAAAAAACGTAGAAATACCAATGCTTTGAGGCCGTTCCAATGGGGTGACAATGCACATACCAATGACCCCGATTGGAACCGATATTAGACATTCAGTCGCGTATCGGTTCCAACGGGTACCAACAAAAGGGCAAAACGCCCCAACTTTTTTACCCTCCTATTTTCTTCCATGCCCATTCGTCAACAGCCATTTTTTGTTATGTGAACAAACTGTAACGGTACCGACGCCGAAAACGGTGGGTTCGTCGGGGTGCCCGCCCTTTTATCTCGGGCCGTTCAGGCCGGATTTTGTCCGCCTGTCGTGGACATTTCGTTCATTTCGTCTTCGTCGGTCGGCTCGTAGCCGTCGCGGTAGTACACCCATTGCGGGCCATATCCGCTCACTTTCCTCCGCCGTTTGCCCTTCGTCCAGCCCGGCATTCGGCTCATCGCCGCCGCAATCCGGCGGCTGATCCCGTCGTTGTTGAACGTCGCGCGCATATCACCGAGCAGCTCCACGCGGATCTCTACTACACACACCCGGGTACGCTTGCAGGTCATGCCTGCATGGTCGTCGAGCGTGTCGCCCTGGATGTAGGCGCGGCGCTCCTCCGGCTTGCGGTCTTCCCAGTTGAACGGCAGCGGGATGTCCAGATATTCTTCGATCTGCCCGGAGAGCTCGTCCTGTACGGTCATCATCTCCTGCGTGGCCTGCGCCTCCTCAGCGACGGCGCGGTCGTCCAGCCACAGGGTCTCCCCCGCGCGGTAGCGCACGACGGCCTCTGCCCAGAGCTGATCGACCTCTTCCTCCAGCCCGATGTGCTGCCCGTGGTTGACGCCCGCGCACAGCACCGGCCAGTACCGGCGCGCGCCCGTGTCGTCCTTGAGTGGCTCCATGTCGTTCGTGCTGCCGTAAAAAACACACTGTCGCGGCAGCGACACGACGTTGCGTCCGTAGGCTGGGCGGTAGGTGTCGACCTGCGAGGAGATGAACTTCTTCTGCGCCTCCTGCTCGCTCCTGCGCGCGGCCGCAAGCTCGGCAACCTCGATGATCCACGAGCCCCGGATGGCCTCATACGCCTCCTTGCCGTCCATGCACGTCAGGCTGTCGGTGAACCATCCGCGCGACAGGATCGCGGCGAGGCGGGACTTGCCGATCCCCTGCGCGCCGACGAGTACCAGCATCGCGTCGAACTTGCAGCCCGGCTGATACATGCGCTTGACGGCGGCGGTCATCCACTTGCGCGTGACGGCGCGGGTGTAGGGTGTGTCCTCCGCGCCCATGTAGCGCACGAGCAGGGTGTCGAGGCGCTCCGTGCCGTCCCAGCACAGCCCGTCGAGGTATTCCCGCACGGGGTGGTAGGCGTTCTCGTTTGCGACGACCGTCCAGGCGTTGCGGATCTTGTTCTCCCCGACGAGCCGCCACTTCTGCTCCATGTACAGCAGCAGGTTCGCATCGTCGGCGTCCTCCCACAGGTCGCCGTCTTTTGCCCGCCGCCACGGCAGATCGCGCCGCACCACCGGCCGCATCGAGAACTGGTTGATGGCGAACGCGCCGCGCAGCCTCGGGTCGTTGCGCAGGATGAGCGCCGCGTTCGTGATCGTGGAGTCCGCCTCACCGGTCTTGCGGTTCACGCCCAGCTCCGCCAGCCATGTGTCGTCCGGCGTTTGCTCTTGCGCGGGCGCGTGTGTGCCTGCGGCCGTTTGCTCCGGTGTGCCTGCCTGTGCCGCGTCCGGCTTGTCCTGCCCGGCCACCTCGCCCATGTCGGCGAAGTCTGCGTCTGCCTCGGCGAGGTGCTCGGCGAGGAAGGCGCGGCGGCAGGCCTCGTCTCCGGTCACGAACGCGCACATGGCCTGATAGCTCGGGCGGCGGGTGATCTCCTGCTGCTGGCAGTCGGCGTCCATCTCGCCGAACTTGTGCACGCGCACGAGGTCGAAGGCGTTGCACAGCATCCCGCCCGCCGGGTCGGTCGCATGGTGGGAGTAGAGGAACTTGCCGTCCTCGTACACGACCGCGCCGCCGCTGCTGCTTCCGGCCGCGTAGGTGTAGCGCGGCTGCCCGCTCGGCAGCTCGCATGGTGTGTACACGCCGGGCAGGAAGCGCTCGATGGCGGCGTCGATGTCGAACGCCCGGCAGAACTTGCCGACGATACCGGGCTTGGTCTCCGGGTCGCCCTGCCGTCTGGCCTCGCGCAGCACCACGGTCGTCTCCTTCTCGCTGATCGGCCACAGGCTCGCGTCCCGCCATGCGCCCCCGGCCCCGTACTCTGCCAGCACGCTGTCGGGGTCGAGGACCGGGCCGTCCTGCTCGCGGAACACGTACTCCCCGTCCTCCGGGCAGCTCGGCCAGTACATCAGCCGCTCCGGCTGGTAGGTCGTTGGATCCATCTGCTCGATGTCGATCCACTCGGCCACCTTGCGCGCCACGGCCGGGTATTCCTCCGGGGTCACGGCCCTGCGCAGCGGGATGACCCAGCGCAGGCGCGGCGCTTCGGGCGTGTGTGAGTGCGTGGAGTACAGGCACGCGCGGCAGTCCCACAGCGCCGTGAAGTTGTCCCAGTCCCCCGGGCTGGCGGCGTCGGCGTCGAGCGTCACCAGCCACCGCTCCGTTACCGCTGCGGCCGTGCGCCGTCCGCCGCTCAGCGCTCCGCCGACGAACCCGCCCACGTCCTTGCGCGCGCTCTGCTCGTCCCGGCTCATGCTCCGGTATTCGCGCATCGTCTCGCCCGTGCGCTTGGGTGTGCGCAGCCGCTCGAGCAGCCAGTCCCAGCTCACGTCTATCGTTTTCCACCGGCGGCTCGTCCGGCTACCGGCTGTTGCAATCTTCATGTGTTTCCTCCATAAGTGCAGTACCCTCCGCCCGGCAGCTCACGCGGGTCTTCGGCGTACCATGCCCCGCAGCGCTCCCGCGTGCAGGGCACGAAGTCCGTTGTGATGACCTCGACGGTCTGCGTAAACACCGCGTTGCCGTTTTCGTCATACTCGTAGTGTGTTTGCGTGACCGTCCGGCTCTGCACGGCGTAGGGGCAGGTCGGGCCCGTCTGCTTTGCCTCCGGTGTCATGCGTTCTCCTCCTCCCGCGCCGCTGCCAGCCGCTCCACGACGGTGCGCACGATCTCGCGGTCGGCGCTGTCCAGTGACAGGAGCGTCCGGATCAGCAGGTAGTGGCCGTTGCAGGCATCATAGAATTCCTGCTTCCCGCACCCGTTGCAGTAGTCGTGCTTGACCGCCGCCTCGCCGTCTCGCCGCCCTCGTGCATACTCCCGCTGCCGCACATCCTCTACGGATTCCGCCGCGCGAACGCCGTTTTCCATGCGGCAGACCATCCGCCCGAGCTCGCGCTTCACGTTCCGCCAGTCTTCATACAGGGTCGCCATGCTTTATCCTCCTACAATGTCGATCTCATATTCCTCGCGCAGCACGCGGATCAGGTCCGGCGCGGAGACGTACCCGTCGCGCACGCTCTCCGACAGCGCCTCTACCTCGCGCCAGATGCGCTTGAGCTGCTCCGCGTCCATGCCCTCTTTATCCAGCAGGGCCGTGAAAAAGATCGCCAGTGTCACGCGGCAGGCATCCGCCGTCGCCGTGTCCTTTGCGCGCTGCACGTCTGCCATCGTCGCCGGTCTCCGGCGCGGGTTAATCCGCTTTGGCATCGTCGTCACCGTCCATTCTTACGCCATAGCCACAAAAGTCGTCCGGGCCTTCGCTGTCGAGGTGGACTGAGCACCATCCCAGCCGCGGCTTATTGTAGGATCGGCAGTGACGGCAGTACACCACCGGCGCAACATCTGCGACCGGCAATCGGTGTACTGCTTCTTTTGCCTCAAAAACGCGTTCTCTCGCCTTGTACCCGGCAGTTCTGACGTACACCTTCATTATTGCGTCAATCGCAGCTTCTCGCTCGATATATTCAGTCATTCTCAGCTCTCCTGTTCCATGCTTCAGCAGCTCGTTCTTCCGTGTCGTAAATATACACACCGCCTAAAATCCCGCCATCACATTCATAGCTTGCAATCGGGCAGCTCGGGTTTTCCTCGTGAGTGTGGCGAAGCATAAAGCCAACAACGGCCCCACTATAGGGACGTTCTCTATATGCCTCGTCATGCAGATTCCCTTCATCATCGCACAGGACAAGGCTAACTTTACCACCACAGAACGGGCATAATTTCAGGTCAGCCATCGCTACCACCGTCCATTCTCGCGCCGCAGTTGGGGCAGTAGCTGTCAAAATCTTCTAGCGTTACATCCATATGGCACTCTGAACACATGTTCACAGGAAGGCTCCCATAGGCAGTCGTCACATAATCTCCTCTGTCAATCCACCGACCATGCCGCATCGGGGCAACGTCGGCGGCAGGAATTGAAAGCAATCTCCGGACATCTTTTGACGTGTGACCGTCCCACGGCTTTCCTTTGTCCAATTCCTCGCACTGAAACAGATCCCAGTCTTTTAACTCATAGTGGTATGTGTAACATCCATCGTCGGTGTCAAAACCCATGATGAACCATCCACCGCCGAAAGGAACGCTACCGTCCTCATGCCGCTTGCTTTTCCATGCATGCGGATTATTTTTGGCAAGAGCGGCAGACAAAATGAGCCTTTGTTCGTACAAGTCAGCGAAAGTGTGGTATCCGTCTGACATTTTTTCAACGTCTGCGGCTGGCTCTCTGTCTATGTAGTCCAAAGTGTCATCTACCCAGCACGCTCTGCACCTTACTCCGTGGTAGCTATCGCACTCAGCGCAATGAATTTCTTTTATTCGTCGCATCAACGCTTCACGCTCGATGTATTCAGCCATCGCTTTCTCCTCCTTCTCTTTCTTGCATGGCCTCCTTGCGCCCGGCGATCACACCGAGGAAGTAGGCGTTGCTCCCATGCAGGTTCTCATAGCAGATGCAGTGCGCCGCATTGCCGGGCGCCATCGGGTTCCCGCCGCATTGCATGACGCACGCTAACTCGTGGATGCACTCTCTGCATGACCGGCCGGAGGGCGCTGGCTTTGCTCGTCTCGGCATGGTTATTCCTCCTTCCTCCCTGCGCAGCGACGCTTCCATTTCAGAGTCCGTACCCAGTCGCTCACCACATCGTAGGCGGCCGTGAGAAATTCGTACAGCACCACGCTCGTAAAGAGTGTCAGCACAATGCAGATCAAAGCGGCCATGTAGATTGCAAGTATACACAGCAAATCCATCACTCCGCCTCCTGCATCCAGAAAGCCCTCTTGCAGAGAGAGCAAGTCGTGGTGTTGCAATTAGTCTTAGCCGGTTTGTAGACATTCCGCGGGCAAATCCGCAGGACACCAGCATTCAGAGCCGCATCAGGATAGTGCGCCATAAACACATCCTGCCGCGTCTTGCGCGGGTGCTCCTTCGACCACTGCTCAACGGCGGCGATGTATTCTGCCGTCACCGATCGGACGGAGACGCACGTCCTTTGCGACGCCGGGCACTCCGCGCACCCGGAGAGCGCATTGTCGCCCCTGTAGTAGTAATCACACATCCGGTTTCGTTCTTCGATAAATTTCAGCGCGTCCATCCTTACACCCCCGCATCTTTCGGCTTAAAAATCACGACCATGTTCGGGAACGGCGCGTTGTCTTTTCTGCCACCGAATTTCAGTCGCCCGCGCACGAACCGTGTCTCGACGTTTGGCTGCTTATAGATATACGTGTGGAACCATCGCGTGTCCGTCCGTGCGGGCAGTAACATGACGATAGTGTTGTTATTCACGGCGGCCTCGTAGCTGGCCTTTTGCACCCACTCGCCGATCTGCCGCCCGTATGGCGGGTTGCACCAAACCGTGCCCGTCCAGGGCTGTTTCAGTCCATCCTGCTCTCGTGTATAGTAACGGGGGCATTTGTGGTTTTGTGCGTCCGCGGCGGCATCCAGCGTAAAGCCGAACTCCGCGTCAAGCATGTCAAAAAAGTCCTGTGGGGTCTCCCACAAATCAGTCTTGCTGGAAAACAAAACGTCTTTATTCATCCTCACGCCCCCGCATCATACAGTGCCATCCGCAGGAAGCTGACCTGCTGGTTCAGGTCGGCGATCAGCTTCTCCTGCTCGGCGATCCGCGCGTCCTTGTCCTGCCCGGAGGCCTCGATCGCGGCCGCCCGCTCGGCGTAGTCCAGCAGCATACGGACGGCGTAACGCGCGGCCGGAGAGAAATTCGTTCTTCCCTTGTCGTCACGCAGCAGATCCTCCACGTTTCTGCAAATCTCCTGAATGGTCATGCCTTTGTCTCCTCCTTCCGGCGGCCGCCTTTTCCGTGGCCGCGCCGTTTGCGTTCGCGTATCACGGTTCTCCCGATCGGGGTCTTCGCCCAGTCCTCCTCGCTGATCCAGTGCTCGCAGCCGAGCCCGGCCGCACAGCCGCGCGAGTGGTTCATGTCCAGTATGTACAGACATACCCGCGCCCCGCTGACATTGTGCGAGTCACTTGCACACAGCCGCTGATAGTGCGCGCAGCCGCCGCAGTATCGACTCTGCGGGATGCCGCCCCGGAAGTAGATGTCACCTGTCACTCCGGCCATTCGTCTACCTCCTCTACGCAGCCGGGGCAGCCGACGATACGCCCCCAGCGGTCTTTGTATACGCTCTCCGTCTCCTCCCCGCACATCGGGCATAGCCGCGGCCGGTCAGGCTTTTGCTCCAGCGGCGGCTCGAAGCCGAGGTCTCTCATGGGCCCACCTCCGCGTCCGCCCGCGCCCAGAACAGGTCGTTATACTGGTTGTATCGGTCTTGAATCGTACCTTCGGCCGGGCAGAAGTGCTCCCAGAATCCGCAGGGCAACAGCTCCGGGCAGCCACCGCGATACACACAGTTTGGCACGAGTGCGTCGCTCAGCTCCGGTTCGAACGGATGCAGCGCCACTTTGAAGTCCTCGGCGTATTTCCGGGTCTCCGGCGATGCCTGATAGCACAGCCGCTTGCGCCAAGTGTCGATCAAACTCTGTGCATTGGCCTCGCCCGTGAACGTGACCGGCGCGTCCTGCGGCAGACCGCCGCGCGGCACGCCGGTGCGGTCAGAGCGCTGCGTGCGGATAAAGCACTCCCATTTGTGCCGCGACCAGTGCGTGGCGACCCAGCTCGGAATGTCGCGCCAGCGCCAGCGCACGCGGAGGTCGCGGATCGGGCTGTGCTCCGCGATAAGGATATTGCGCTTGAATTTTTCGCTCGGCTCGTGGCCGAGACTCTCCTTGCCCACAGTCGCGCGGCAGTCGTCCACCACCTCGCGCCAGCTTCCTTTCACGCCCAGCAGCTCAGATCGCATCGCTCAGCTCCAGTTCCGCGCCGCAGGCCGCATAGCCCGCGAGGTCGATCCAGTTGTCCTGCTTCGGCCGGTTTCCCGCGATGCGGGCCACCTTCAGCAGCGCCAGCATGGCCGCCACGTCTTTCGGCTTGAGCCCCTTCCACACATGCGGAGTCGGGTTCTCCATCAGCCCGGCGCCATAGAGATAGCTGTTCCAGAGGCTCGCGATCGTGCGGAAGTTATTCTCCGGTGAGCCGTAGTCCTGCTCGCGGTCGCCGCACACGCAGGCACGCGCGGCCGAGAGCACCTGCTCTCTCGTGGTGGCGGGGGCGGCACACCCCTGCGCTCTCAGACTGTCGAGCGCCGCGCCCAGCGTCGGGAAGCAGCCGTCTTTTCCGTCATCGGTGTGCAGCACATAGCCGTCTGCGTCGCGCCGTAGGGTAAAGTTCGGTACAGAGTTCATAGTTTTATCTCCTCTCAGATTTCTTCGTCCCACAGTCTCTGCGCGGCTTGCAGTGCCGCGCCGTGTAGGCGTTGTAGGTGTCGTTCAGATTGCGGGCCTCCGGTTCTGGCCATGATCTCAGCGGTCTCCGGCCAGCTCCGCAGGTCGATATAGCGTAGCGTCAGGATGTCCCGGTACAGCTCCGGCCGCACCCGGTCGATCAGGTTTTGCACCTCCCGCTCTTGCCGCTGCGCGCGATACATCTGTCTGGTCAGGCGGCGGCGTTCATCTGCCAGACTGGCCCACTGCATTTGCGCGTCGGTCGTCCCTCCGCCCGGCGTCTGCCGCATCTGCGCCGTCAGCCGGGTGCATTGTGCCTCCAGCTCCAGCACGCGCTCGGTCAGGCGCTCCTGCTCCAGCCGTGCGTGCCGGACGCTGCCGAGGAAGTCCCGGAGGCTCTGGTAGTCCGCTCGGTTCATGCCGGTTCACCCGGGCAGCGTCCGCGCCGGACAGCCCGGTCGTCCCAGTATTCGTCGGCCGTGATCTTGCGCGACTCGCAGCCATACGCGGCCTTGACCTCCGGCAGATTGTCATTCACCGCGTCGAAGTGCAGACCATGTGCGGCGCACCAGTCCACGGCGGCGGCCAGTTGCTCGCCACAGCGGCAGGTCCAGAGGATGATACGGCATCCGATTCTCTGCCGGTGTTTGATCTCGGCCAGTACCTCTGGGATCGGCTCGCCCAGCTCCGGCCAGTGGCTGTCGCACAGGCAGCCGTCGAAGTCTACGGCGATGACCCGGTGGTCAGGCTCGCCGGTTGGCGTAGTGTTCGTGGTAATCATGCCAGTTCCTCCTCAACGTAAGATTTCAGGGCATCAAGCAGGCTCTTTTGTGTTGCCTGCTTCCCGGCCAGAACGGACATGACGCGCTCGTCCAGTGTGCCCTGTGCGACCAGATGGTGCACGATCACGCCCTGCGTCTGCCCCATGCGGTGCAGGCGGTCGTTGGCCTGTTGGTAGAGCTCCAGCGACCACGGCAGGCCAAACCATACGATGATGTGCCCGCCCGCTTGCAGGTTCAGCCCGTGCCCGGCGCTGGCCGGGTGACAGAGCAGCATGGGTATCCGACCGTCGTTCCAGTCGCGGATCGTCTCGCTGTCTCGTATCTGTACCGCCCCAGGAAACCGCGCCTGAATGCGGCTCAGGTCGTGCTTATAGGTGTAGAACACGAGCAGAGGCTGCCCAGGGTTTGTGTCCGCCAGCTCTTCGAGCGCCTCCAGCTTGGCGTCGTGGATGTGAAACACCTCGCCGCCGTCGTCGTACACGGCGCCGTTCGCCATCTGAAGCAGCTTGCCGGAGACCTGCGCCGCCATGTCGCCGATGACTGCCGAGTCGCAGTTCTCCGCGTCGTCGCTCCCGGCCAGATGCAGGCCGTCATCCTGCCGCAGCAGCGGCAGGATCTTCTCGCGCTGGAATTGGTCGTAGAGCTTGCGCGCTCCGGCCGTGAGCGCCACGGGGATCGTGTTGTAGGTGCGCTCGGGCAGATCCAGCCAGTCTTCCTTGCTCATGGACAGGCACAGGTCTGCGAGCTTGGCGTCGATGCGTTCTTTTGCTCCTCGCTTGAGCCTCCACTCGTAGACGATGTGCCCCTTGTGTGCGCCGGGGTTAAAGTATGTGTTGCGGTACTCGCCCAGCGTCCGCCCGAGGCGCTGTCCCCGGTCGAGCAGGTACATCTCCGGCCACAGGTCGATGTAGCCGCCGGGTGCAGGCGTGCCGGTCAGGCCGTAGACGTAGTTCGCGCATCCGATCACGCGCCGCAGCGCGCGCCAGCGTTTGGAGCGTGAGGACTTAAAGCTCGACAGCTCGTCAATCACGATCCCGTCGAACGGCCAGTGGCTGCCGAGCGTCTCGACCAGCCACACGACGTTCTCCCGGTTGATGACGTACACGTCGCCGTCCTGCCGGAGGGCGGCCTCACGCTGCTTGGCTGACCCGAGGACCTTCACCACGCGCAGGTCGGACAGGTGATCCCACTTTTCCGCCTCGCGGCTCCATGTGTCCTCGGCCACGCGCTTCGGGGCGATCACCAGCGCTTTGTTCAGCGCAAACTCGTCATACAGCAGCCGGTGCAGCACCGTCAGCGTGACGACCGTCTTGCCGAGCCCCATGTCCAGCAGAAGCCCGGCGTGGCTGTGCGTCATGCAGAATTCCTCTGCGAGCCTCTGATGTCGTCTCGGTTCGTAGTTCATGTGTTGCCCGTGATCCCCAGCGCTTCCAGCGCGGCGCAGCGGGCCTCCAGCTCCTTGATGCGCAGGTCGGCGTCCGTGATGTCGGTCTCATACTCCTCGTCGCGCTCGTCCATTGCCCGGCGCAGGTACTGATACCGCTGACAGAGGTCGGCATACGCTCTCGGGGCGAAGATACGCCAGAGCCATTCTTTCACCAGCTCCCAAATCTCAGCGGCTGATCTGTCTCCAAAGGGGTTGTGCATTGTGTGATCTCCTTTCGTATTCAAGTGGGGTACGGGCTCTCCGCCGTCCACTGCCATGCCGCGCTCTGCCGGAACGTCGCCCGGAAAGCGTTGTGGCCATGGCCGTCAGCGGAGAACCACAGATAGTCTTTCGGCAGCACCCTGCCCACATCGCCAGCCCCAGCGCTCTCCGCGCGCCAGCGGTCGAGTACGTCCTGCGCCAGTGCGAGCAGCTCAGGATCGACCGGGAAACGCTCGGAGAAGCCGAGAAACTGATTGGGCGCGGAGAGCACGCCGTGGATGGTGTCCGGGAAGTCGGGGTGGTCTACGCGATTGAGCACGCACCAGACCACCGCAGCCTTCTCCGTCTGACTCGGGATGCCCCGCGCTTCGCCCCACAGGCATTGCGCCAGATAGACCGCATCGCTCTCCGGCTGCCGGGGTGTCGGCGTAGGCTCCGGTGTCGGCGTAGGCTCCGGTGTCGCCGCCGGGGTCTGCGCCGGGAGGGGCGTCTCGTTTACGGTCGAGACCTCTGCGCCGAGGTACATCGTCTCCGCTTTCTCGTCGGGCAGCATATGCCGCACCCAGAGCGCGACCACGACCGCCCAGAGCAAGAGCGCCAGTGCCAGCCTGCGCTTGTTCGCCGCGCGCCTCACCGTGACACCTCCGTGTACGTAAACGTAAGGGTGAATGTCACCTCGCGCGGATCGCCCTCGAACAGGTGCGCCAGCATCTGCGCCGTCGCGCCTGCCGAACCCGTGGCCGTGAAGCTCCCGCCCGTTACCATCGGGGTCTGCTGGGGTACCGGCGCGGGTTCGGTCTTCGGGGGATCTTGCTCGCCTTCCGGGGCGGCATCTGTTTCAGATGTATCCTCGGGTCGCGCGGCGAGGGGTGTCATCGAGACCTGCCCGCCGTTGACCCACGCCGTCCACTCCTCTTTGTTCAGATCCGTCTGCGGCAGGCGCGTTCCCGGCGTGATCCGGATGCCCAGACGCTCCCGGTGCTTTTTGATGACCGGGTGGGACACGCCCATCATCTCGGCGATGCGCTTGTCCGATGCGCCGAAGCGCCACCGCAGGCTGCGCAGATACTGCGCTTGCAGGTCGTCCGGCATCGCCAGAAACTCGGCGTAGGTCATGGGTTTCGACAGGTTGTAGGTTTTCATTTCACCATTCCTCCGTTTGCGTTCACTTGGTGTCAGATAGTCGCTCGGCAGCGTGCATTTGCGTGTGCTGCGCTTCCGGCAGCGGTCGCTGCGAGCGAGGCGTTTCTTTTGCAGTGCGTCGTAGTCAAAGTCGTTCATGACAGATACCTCAGTCTTTCATGTAGAAGTCGCAGGCGTAGCCGTCACCCCGCAGCGGAAGTCCGGACGCCCACGGGAGCTCGCGCCCCATGATGGCCGACACGTCCTCCACCGTTCGCCCGTCTCGCGGCTCGGAGATGATCACCTCGTCGTGGACGTGCGCCCGGATGTCGTAGCCGGCATCTTCCAGCGCCAGCATCGTGTCGCGCAGGCAGTCGCGCGCGGTCGCTTGGGTGACATTCTCGGCGAGCTTACCACCCCATGTCTCCACGCGCCCCCAGCGTTTTGTCTTCTGGTCGACGCCCATATAGCTGAGCGCGCGCCGGTCGCGGTGAAACTTGCTCGGGCCGTACTCAGCGCCGTAGTAGGCGATGCGCCGTCCGGACGGCAGCGTCATCCACAGGATGCCGCATTCCATCTCGAAGCGGATGCCGCCGATTGCAGATACCTGCGGCGTCTTGTGTACCACGCAGCGGATCGCGGCGCGCTCCAGCGCGCGCCACAGTGCGCAGATGCGCGGGCTGGACTCTCTCCAGAGGTCGACGGTGTTCACCATCTCCTCCTCGGTCATGCCCAGCTTGTCTGCACCGAATGCCTTGAGCGCGCTCACGCCCCCGCCGTAACCGCAGTTGTGAACCAACACGTTCGACACGGTGAACCGGTGTCGCGGCCCGGCGTTCTTGATGTCATAGACTCTCACCTTTCGAGATACCGGCGCTGGTTCTGACAGTTCTCTTGATGTGTGACCCAGCGCAGATTTCCAGGCTCGTAGTTTCCATTGACGTTTATTCGGTCTATCTCCAGTGCGCGATCTGGTAAGCCATACTTTTCGATCATGTACTGGCCCGCCGCTGTCGCGTTCGGAAAGCAGAATTTGATTCCGCGTGCGCCGTAGTTTTTGTAGTTGCCGTCGTTTGGGTTTGTGCATCGCTGCTTGGCCTCGGTAAAGCGTCTTTCTAACCAATGCGGTACCGTGCGCGGTTGAGAGCATGTCTGGCAACCTTTGGACTTTCCGCCCCGCAGATTGCTCAGGTTCTGCCACTGAACTGCGCCGCACCCACGGCATCTGGTCAGCACATAGCAGTGATTCCACTTTTGATTCCAGCGCTTTTCCGGGCTGATGACTTCCACCCAGCCGTATTGCTTGCCCACCATCTCCGGTTTGTAGGAGATGTGCGCCGCAGGCGGCGGCGAATCCAAAGTGTACCGGCCGCGCCGCCCCCGCAATTTCGGCCCAGACGATGTGGTCGGCGGTAGCTGTGAGACCTGCGTAGGTCAAAACCTCCTTCGTTCCGTTGCAGACGACGCCGTCGTGGTGAACCCATCCAACGCCGTCCCAGAGTTTCATGTCGGGCGTAACCTGTTCAATGGGGACGCAGCCTTGGTCGGTTAACACAAGCTGCCCCTCCGCGATGCAGGCCAATTCCGCGACCTTCCCCTTCTGGCGCAAATGTCCGTTGATGCCGTGCTTTTCGACCGGCACCTTGAACATAGCCGAAGCGGAACGGCAGTAAATGTCGCCGCCGTTTCGGAAAACATCGAGTCGCCATTGCTCCCCCGCAATCCACGCGATCACACGCGCCTCAATGGCGGAGAAGTCTGCTACGATAAAGCGGTGGCCGGGCTCTGGTATGAGCGCAGTACGAATCAGTTCGGAGAGGGTATCGGAGACGCTGTCATATAGCAGTCGTACCGTCTCGTAATCGTTGTCCCGTACCAGAGACCGGGCAACCGCCAGATCTTCCATGTGGTTCTGCGGCAGGTTTTGTAGCTGTACCAGCCGCCCGGCGAAGCGCCCGGTTCGGTTTGCGCCGTAGAATTGAAAGCAACCCTTGATGTGTGCATCGGCGCAGGCGGAGCGCTCCATCGCCTCGTACTTCTTCGTCGAGGACTTTGCCAGCCTCGCGCGCAGCGCCATGAATTGCTTCGCGCGCTCGCCGTTGAGCTGAGACACGACCTCGGCTACGACCTTCTTGTTTAGGGACGGCACCTCGATGCCCTCCTGCTCCAGCAGCCATTGCTTGATCTGCGCGACTGAGTTTGGGTTTTCCAGTCCGCTGATCGCGACGGCCTGCTCGGTCAGCTCGGCCTTGTAGCGTGCGTCCATAGCGATCGCGTTGTGTACCAGCTCGCGGTCGACGCGCATCCCCCGCTCGTTGATCCGGGCGTCCAGACACCAGAATCGGTGCTCCAGCGAGTCCGGCTCCCAGCGCAGCAGCCGCTTGCGGATCGTCCGCTCGGCCACGACGTCCTGCCGGTTGTACTCGATGAATAGCGCCCACTTGTCGGTGTCATGCTGGGGCAGGTTGCGGGTGCGCCCGCCGTTGACCTTTGTCGGTCGGCAGGGTGAGCAGAAGTAGCGGATCAGCGCCTTGCCCTCTCGGTCTTTCGCCTCGTCCGCCTCCAGCCTCAGCGCCTTGCCCGCCTCTCCGAGCCCCAGCGGCAGCCCGCACACGGCGGAGAGGATCATCGTGTCGCTCCATTGCTCCGGCGGGCAGTATCGGCCGAAGTGTTTCCACAGGCCGAAACGCTCGAACGCGCAGTTCCATGCGGTCTTTGTCACTTCCGGGTCATACAGCGCGGCGAGGAAATCCGCGGGGACTTCCTCGTCGGCCGTGAGGTCGATCACCGTTACCGGCTCGTCGTCAAAGGCGTAGCCCAGCAGCAGGATCTCAAAGCTCTCGTCGTCTATGTACCGGAAGGATCCGCACTTTGCGATGTCGATCTCGGAGTAGGTCTCGAGGTCGATCGAGAGCGTTCTCTGCATGGGTCTCAGCAGGTGCCGAGGTCGGCGAAGTCTTCATCGGCGCTGCGGCCGCCGGACAGACGATCGCCGTCGCGCGTCTTGATGACGTTGTTCAGGCCCGCGCCGACGCCCTTGTTGCCGGAACTCTCATACGGGAAGAAGTCGAGCGTCACTGCGCCATAGCAGCCGGAGTAGAAGTCCTCCTCGTCCAGCGCATCGGATACGACACCGTCCTCCAGCACCTTGACGCCGGGCTTGTTGCGGCTGCTGGCGTTGAGGAAGTAGCATCCGGCGAAGGCCTCGTCGTCCTCGCGGTCGATGTCGCCGTCGCGCAGGCAGCTCTTGACGTTGGCCGGGATCTTGCCGCCCCACTTCTCCAGCTTGCCGCGCTGCTTCGCGGCGTCGATCGCTTCCTTCACGAGGTTCACGGTCTCGGTGTCCTCCTTCGGGATGATGATGCACACGCCGTACTTCGAGGGCGTACCGTCGTCGTTTTTCTTCGGCTGGAACACTGCCGTGTAGCTGAAACGAACCTCGCCGATACGGACGCTAGTGTCCTTGATCTTCTTGTTAAACTTAGCCATTGTGTGATCTCCTTTTCATTCAATGTTATTTGAGTTGTTGGGGCTTCCCATGTCACGGAAGTCAATGTCGGCCGTGGAATATTCCGGACGGCCGTCCGTTTCCGGGACGAGGATCAGTGCGCCTTCGCCCTGAATGGTCTGGTCTTTGAGCAGCACGTCGAACGCGGTCTTGCCGATGAGTTTCTCCACGGCAGCGGCGCTCTTGAGCTTGTGCTCTTCGAACTGCTCCGGTTTGTACCCGGCGCGGATGAGCTGCTCGCGGGCGGACTCCTCGTTGCGCCATGCGCGCCGCGGGCGCTTCCCGTGTACCAGCTTATACCCCGGCCAGCGCTGTCCTTTGAGCGCCTGCCGCAGAGCGTATGCCTTCAGCTCGCCCAGCCATGTGATCGCGTCGTCCGCCATTGCGAGCATCTGCGGGATCTCGGAGTCCGGCAGCACTGCCGGAGCATCCATGCCGCTTTGAAACAGCTTCATCGCCTGCGTCGCTCGGGCGTAGCAAATCGCGCGCGCAGCGCAAAAGCGGCAGTGTTCTCCGGGGCAGAAGTCTCCCTCCCCGCGCCATGCAAGCTGCGCCTTGGGAACAAGCTCGGTATCCGCCCATGCTAGCAGCTCCGTGCGAGAGAGCTGTTCCTCCGTCACATGGTCAAGCATGGGCTGGATGATGGTGTTGCGCACAGTTTGGAATCCGTACAGATCGCCGAATGCGTCGATCGCGCCCAACCCATAGCAGCGAGCCTGCGGGTTTTCCTGCGCGTTGACCCGCACACCGGACCCGTTTTTGTAGTCGCACACGTCGAGGATCTCGTCGGACACGACCACAGCATCGCTCGTTCCGAAGCAGCCGGGGACCCATCGCGCCATGTCCAGCCGCTGCTCCACGTAGAGCTTGGCGTCTGGGCAGGTGCGTCTGGCGGCGAACAGCTTCTCCATGACGATGTCCACATACAGATCGGTCGCCTGGTGCATATCCTTGCTCACGTCGCCGAGTGCCTTCAGTCGGGCGTCATAGTTGAACTGATTGATTCCGTCTGCATCCCCGAGCCGCCCCTTCTCGCGCAGCAGCTTCAGTTCCGCGACGGCGTGCGCTTTCGTACCCTCCGCCGCAAACGGGGATGACTGCTCGCCAAAGCGGTCGTGCAGCTTCTCCTCCAGTCGTGCGCTCGGTGGGCAGGCCATCCAGCGCTTGGACGCGGACGGGGATAAAATCGCGTGTGCGCGCATTACTCCACGCTCTCCAGCAGTTCAGCCACTCGCGCCATCAGCGCGCCGTAGTCGGTGGACGGCACACTCATGATGCTGCTTGCGCCGAACTCCTGAAACAGCTCCGGCAGCGCAATGCCCTTGCGCTTGGCCTCGGCCAGTTTTGTGCGCACCTGCGGCAGCGTGTATGTGGGTTCCGGCTCAGGTGCAGCTTCCGGTTCGGGTTCAGGTGCGGGTTCCTCGGCGGGGGTGTCCGGTGCCTCAGCGGCGGGTGCTGCCGGGGCGTCATCCGGCGGTGGCCAGTCGTAGTCCGCGTCAGGGATTTTCGGGTTCGCGAAAAACCGTAGCTGCATGAGCGCGTCCAAGGCTTTCTCATAGCGCTTCGAACCGACGTCGTCGATCTGACTGACGCATTTCGCTACACGCTCCCGTTCCGTCTGAGCCCATGCGTTGAGGGGATCTTCATTCTCCACAAAGCATCTCAGAGTCGAGACGGCGCTCAGTGCGTGCTCGTAACGTTTTGAGCCGACGTCGCTGATCTGGCTGACACGCTGCGTTGCGCGCGCCAGTTCTGACTGGGCCCATGCTTCGAGCTGGGTTTCCTTCATCATTGGGTTTCCTCCTTATTGTATCTTCAGAACCGGCCTGCGCAGGTTGGTCTCCTGCGGGGTCGGTGTCTGTTCGTACTGAATGCGGGCATCGTCGGTGATGCGCCATGACGCGCCCAGCTTGAAGCCGTGCAGCTTACCCTGCCGCAGCAGGTCATACACCACATCGGTGCTGCACCGCCAGCGTGCTGCCAGTTCCGGAACCGTGTAGTATTCCGAGCTCATACCAGCAGCCGTCCTTCGGCGTCCACCGGCAGGAACAGATTCCGGAGGTTGTGGCGGGGATCGCCAATCGTGGCTCCTGTCGAGCCTGCGTGTCTTGCGTCCTCCGCGTCGCGGTACGGCGCCAGGTGCAGTGGGGGGTACACGTCGCCGTTGTCCGCCGTGATGCGGCCGTCCACGACCTCGTAGATCTTGCCGACTATCCACCACGGGCACGAAGACTCCACACAAATCATGCGCCCGTTGTAGGCCTCCGGTGTCGCCGTGCTCTCCGGCTTCTCCGGGAACGGGTCTCTGCCGCAGAGCCGCTCGAATGCGATGCGCGCGCCCTCTTCAAAGTCGAAGCGGTCGCCGGGGTTGCATTTCGCGGTAGCAGTCGCCTGAATCGTCTTGCCGATGCGGCGGGTCGCCGTCGTGGTCACGCCGTCTGAGGTGATGACGATCACCGGCTGCGGCGCGCGCTTTGCGGTCTGTCGGTGCGCGGCGGGTCCCGTGGCCTGACCGCGCGAGAACATCTGGTCGAGTTCTCGCAGATGGTCGAGGTCTCGCAGAACGGACAGCGGATGCGGCACGTCGACGATCAGGGTGCTGCCGCCCAGGTTCATTTTGTACATCATGGGGATTCCTCCTTTTGTGATATAGGGTTTGGTGTTGTTCTCCGATTCCAGACGGCCTCTGCCGCCTCGGTCGTTGGCAGGAACGGCGTCTGTAACCGGCATCTTGAGCACATAACATAGGCCACGCGCTGCACGGTTCGATGCAAAGACGCCTCTGCCCCGCAGCACGGACACGGTTTGAGCATAAGCCGCGCCTCCTCTAATCCGCTTCGACGATATCGACGCAGGCAGCGGCCTGTGTGATGAGCGACGAAGCGATCTGCCGCATCGGCAGTCCGGTTTGTTCACTAAGTTCCCGGAGTGCGATCTCCGCGTCCGGTGTGATCTTCACCGCGCCGATCAAGTCGCGGCGCGGCGGTTTCGGTCGCCGGATGGTCAGGGTGATTCTCTGGTTTGGGTTCTTCATAATGTGTGGTCTCCTTTTGTGTTGTTGTTTCCAGCGGATTATGTTAGAATTGGGCCGCCTGATGAAACAGGCAGAAAGGAAGTGTAGATTCTTTATAATCTGTGGATGAGATACAAAGTCATGGCCGTCCCGAACGCACTTGTCAAAAGGCTCATCGCCCACTGAAATGCCGAACGATCGAGCAGCCGCTTACGTTCCGGGGCTTCTTTGCTCTCGTTACGCCGCGTGTTCACGCGATTGCCCTCGGTGTTCATAAGGTTTTTCGACTCCCCCCTCCTCCGTTTGCGCTACGCAAATTATCAGTGGAAAAAATAGACGCCAAAATCTCGATCCGCAATCGACAGCTTTTTCGAGATTTGCTCCGCCTCATTCAGCGTTACCGGTCGAATGTTATTGATTTTCTGACACATTGTAGACGCAGCGACACCGATTGCACCCGCGAGTTCGGACTGTGAAATACCCATCTCGCGCATTCTCTTTTTAAGAGCTTCCGTGTTTATCATTCTTTTATCACCTCCTTGTTTTTGCACAGTGCAATTTTAGCACAGCGCAACGTGCAAGTCAAGAGGCATTTCAAAATATTTTGCTCTATGCAAAAAAGTGTTGCGCTCTGCAAACTATTGTGTTATATTGGTGTTGAGAAAGGAGGCCAGGACATGAACAACGTTGATTTAGGCCACCGCATAAAACAGCGCCGCACGGACTTGGGGCTGACGCAAGGAGATATAGCCGCCGAGGTGGGCGTAGCAATTTCTACAATACAGCGCTACGAAACCGGTTCGATCGAGCGCGTCAAGCTCCCCGTGATTGAAGCGATCGCACGAGCACTTCATGTCAATCCCGATTGGCTCGTCGGTAAAACACCCGATATGATTGATTATGATGACGGCGACTTGCTTGCAAGCATCCCCCTAAACTATATAGAAGTGTGTGATGGAGATGTGCAACGCGCATATAAGCTCTACCGAGCCGTCGAAAAAGAGAATCTTGAGACCTCCCTCCCCGACAACATCCTGTCGATGCCAGCGACCTATACGGTACCGCTTCTCGGGACGATTGCCTGCGGCGAGCCGATCCTTGCGGCGGAGAACATAGAAGATAACGTCGAGGTTCCGGAGCATATCCATGCTGACTTCGCGCTGCGCTGCAAGGGCGACAGCATGATAAACGCCCGCATCCATGACGGGGATATCGTCTACATACGCCAGCAGCCCACCGTGAACAACGGAGAGATCGCTGCCGTGCTGATCGGGGACGAGGCGACGCTCAAGCGCGTGTACGTGTATGAGGATCACGTCGTGCTCCAACCGGAGAACCCAGCCTATGAACCGCTCGTGTACTTCAAGGACGCGATGCAGGCCGTTCGCATTTTGGGCAAGGCCGTTGGCTTCACGAGTCTGCTGCCGTAAATAAAAAAAACGCCCTCCACCGTCTCGCACACGGTGGAGGATGAGTTATTGGAGGTGACGTGCTTGAACGATGATTTTTTCGACCGTACCCCGGCCGAGAAATGGGAGCTGATCAAGGAGACATTCTGGCGTATCTTCGCGCCGCGCGCCTATGCAAATCTCTACAGCCATTATCAGACTCTGCGCAACAGCATTGACGAAATGGAAGAGGAGGCGCGCTGCGATGTGGTTGACGCCGAGAATGAAGTCCGCCGCCTGCAACGCGAGAACCGTGAATTGCAGCAGCGAATCGACGAATTGACTGCGCAGCTTCAGGCCTTGAAAGAATAAAAAAAAGAGCCGCACCCGTCTCGCACACGGATGCGGCCCAGCCGATTGAATACAAAGGAGATCACACACACTCGCATTGGCTCCAATAGGCGTCTCCATTGTATCAGTTCGGCCGAGCTTTTACAAGGAGGATTTTTCAAATGTCAAAACTCTACACCAAAACCATCACAACACCCACCGGAAAACGGAAGTATATCCGCGCGGCGACAAAGGAGGAATTGGAGCGAAAATATCAGCAGGCAAAGCTCGAGATCGGCGCGGGCGTAGACATCACTGACGCCACGACTTTCGGCGAGTTCGCCCAGCTTTGGTTTAACACCTATAAGCGACCGAACCTGCGCGAGAACAGCAAAGAAAACCTGCTCTACATTCTCAACCACTACATCATGCCTCAGCTCGCTGCTATGCGCCTGCGCGACATTAAGCCTGTGCATATCCGTGGCGTCATGTCGAGCCTAACCGGGTACAGTCGTTCCGTGCAATCAAAGACCGTGCAGGTCCTGCGCTCCATCTTCAATGCCGCCGTGGAAAACCATCTGCTCCTGCGGTCGCCTGTGTCACCCGCACTGAAAGCAGGTGGAGCCCCCGCCGAAGAGCGCGTGCCGCTGACGCCGGAACAGTCCCAGCGTCTGCTTGACGCCACGGCTGGTACGCGCGCGTACCCTGCGGTCGCCCTCATGCTCGGTGCGGGTCTGCGAAAGGAGGAAGCCGTTGGTCTGATGTGGGAAGACATCGACCTGAAGAACGGGTATATCCACGTCCGGCACGCGAAGCCTTTCCACCACGGCAAAGGAGAAGTCACCGACCAACTCAAGAGCAAAGCGGCGTACCGGACAATTCCGATTCCGGCTTGGCTTCTCCAGATCCTGCGGGGAGAACACTCGAAAACAAACTCTCTTTTCGTGCTGGCTATGCGCAATGGCGAGTCCTTGACCGAATCTTCATTCGGGCGGTTATGGGGCATCATCAAAGCACGGACAACGGATGATCCGGAAAAGATCGGAACGCCCGTTTCTGCCCGTCACCCGAACGTCATCTATGCGCTGGACTTTCACGTGCACCCGCATCTGCTGCGCCATACCTGCATTACCCGCTGGGTCGAGTCCGGTCTAGATGTAAAAGAGATTCAGTACCTCGCCGGGCACGCGACTCCGGACATGACCATGCGCGTCTATGCGCATTACGATCGGCTCGTTCGCTTGGAGTCAACCGCCGAAAAAGTACGCACCAGCACCCAACTGTCGGCCCCCAGCGTCTCGATTCAGGACGCGGTGCAACATTCTCCCGCCCAGCGCGTTGCACCACCTTTCCGAGTCGTGTGAATCGCCGTTGCGTCAGGTGGTTTTTTGAACCATAGACCTTTAGTTTTTGGTGCAACACGGATGCAACATCACAGAACCTTTTATAGCCGAAAGAAGCCCAAATTGCACCTAAATTTTTACAGCCCAAAAGCAAAGAAAAAACCCTGTAACCATTGGAATTACAGGGTTTTTGATGGAGCTAGTGATGTGACTCGAACACACGACCTGCTGATTACGAATCAGCTGCTCTACCAACTGAGCTACACTAGCGAATTTCTAACAGCTTGCACATTCTATCACAAGTCTCTGCGGATGTCAACACCAAAGTTCGATGATTACTAATTGTTTTCATGCATGAAAAAATGTTGTTTTTTTGCACGTTTTGTCGGTTATCTTCGATTCATGTCGCTTGTGCAGAATTTGCACTGTTACCCACCGCCGCAAACCCGCGTTGTTTCAGGCATTTGCGGATAGGGTGCAAATCAAAGTTCTTACATTTTCGTGACATTATGTTTACATAACATTCTATCGTCTTCGCCTTTGCTGTGAGTTATCAACATTTTCAACAGGGTTTTCAACACGCAAATATTCCAGTGTTTTCAACGCATTGCCGCTCTTTTGCACAAAACAGCCAAATCCGGAAACGGACTTTGTGGATTTTATAAACCGCAATTTTGTTACCATAATACAAATCTCTCGCGTGAGCGAGAGATTTGAAAAAAGGCTTGACAGGCAAAATGCAGGATTTGCACCGCCGGTGATGATTCAGAGCAGACCGCTGTCGGCAAACGACACATAATCCTCGCCGCAGACGATGATATGATCCGCCAGCGTGATTCCTACGAGCAAAAGTGCATCGCGCACGCGCTTGGTCGTCAGCTCGTCCTCCCGCGACGGCAGCGCGTAGGCGTCGACGTGGTTGTGGCTGAGGATAACGGACACCGCCTTTTGCGACAGCGCCGTCTCGACGATGGTGCGCACGGACACCTCAGCGGCATTGACGACGCCGCGCCCGACCTCCCGGCAGCTGATGAGGCCGCCCTTGGCGTCCAGACACAGGAGGTAGACGACCTCGGCGCGCTCATACAGATACAGCGGCACGAGATACCGCCCCGCCTCCTCGCTCGAGCGCAGGAGTTTCTGCTGGCGGCGCTTGGCCAGCTGATAGCGGCGGCTGACCTGCGGGACGAGCGTGAGCAGCGTCGCCACGTTCTCCCCCGCGCCGGGCACCTGCATCACGTCCTCAAAGCTCGCCTCAAAGACCGCATCAAGCGTGCCGAAATGGTCCAGCAGCGCGTGCGCGAGCTCATTGACGTCGCGCCGCGGCACGGCGTAAAACAGCAGCAGCTCGAGCACGCTGTGGTCGTCGAAATTATCGAGCCCGCAGCGCACGAAGCGCGCCTTCATGCGGGCGCGGTGCCCGTCATGCGTGCCCATAGAACGGGACCTCGGAGATCTCCATGTTCGCCCACGCGTTGAGCTCACTGCCCGCGCGCGCACCGCGCAGGTACTCGTAGTACGCCTGGCAGCCGATCATGGCGGCATTGTCGCCGCAGAGCTTGAGCGGCGGGACGAACAGACGGATACCGGCCGCATCGCAGGCGGCCTGAAAATCACCGCGGATGCGGGAGTTTGCCGCGACGCCGCCCGCCACGGCAAGCTTGTCATAGCCGAGCTCCCTGACCGCCGCCATCGTGCGCGGCACAAGGCTCTCGCTCATAGCGCGGCAGAACGACGCCGCAAGCGACGCCTTGTCAAGCGGCTCACCCTTCTGCTCCGCCGTGTGGGCGAGGTTGATGACGGCTGTTTTCAGCCCGCTGAAGCTCATGTCATACGGGCAGCCGTCGACGTGGCCAATGGGGAGCTTGTACTTGCGGTCGTCGCCGGTCTTGGACAGATCGTCGATGGGCTTGCCGCCGGGATACGGCAGACCGAGCACACGCGCGGTCTTGTCGAAGCACTCACCGGCCGCGTCGTCGCGCGTCGCGCCGAGGATGCGCAGATCCGTATAGTCGCGCACGTCGCAGATGAGCGTGTTGCCGCCCGAGATGGCCAGACACACGAACGGCGGCTCCAGCTCCGGGTAGGCGATGTAGTTTGCCGCGATGTGGCCGCGGACATGGTGCACCGGGATAAGCGGCACGCCGAGCGCGAGCGCGGCGGACTTGGCAAAGTTCACGCCGACAAGCAGCGCGCCGATGAGCCCCGGCGCGCACGTGACGGCCACGGCGTCAATGTCGCCGCGGCTCAGGCCGGTCACCTGCAGCGCGCGGTCGGCAAGCTGGGAGATGACCTCCACGTGCGAGCGCGACGCGATCTCGGGCACGACGCCGCCGTAGACGGCGTGCAGATCGGCCTGCGAAAAGACCTGATCGGTCAGCACCTCGCGCCCGTCACGCACGAGGGCGACGGCCGTTTCATCACAGGAAGATTCGATCGCAAGAATAATCATATTGTCTCCGCCTCTCTCCGGAACCAGGTCATGAGCAGTGCATCCTCGTCCGGTTTCTGATAGTAATTGCGGCGCTGGCCGACGGTCTGAAACCCGTGCTTGCGGTACAGCGCGATGGCGGGCGCATTCGATGCGCGCACCTCCAGAGTCAAAAATGCGAGATCGAGCGCCGCCGCGCGCGCACACAGCGCCTCGAGCAGCGCATCCGCGACGCCCTGCCGCCGAAACTCCGGCGCGACGGCGACATTCCCGATGTCGCCCTCATCGAGCACGTGCAGAAAGTTTGCGTAGCCGAGCACCGTCTCCCCCGCCGCGGCGATGAGAAACACGTGCCGGTCGTCCGGCAGCTGGCTCGCCAGCTGCGCGCGTGTCCACGGCGTGGAAAAGCACGCGCACTCAAGTACCTCAAGCTGCGGCAGGTGCGCGCTGCGCGCATCACAGATCGTGACGTCCATCAGTGCGCCTCCGCCCAGCTTGCGCCGATCTTCGCGTCCACGAGCAGCGGCACGCGGTAATCGACCACGTGCTCCATCTCATCGACGAGGATGGCCTTGACCGTCTCAGCCTCCGCCGCGGGGCACTCGACGATGAGCTCGTCGTGCACCTGCAGCAGCAGCCGCGCCTGCAGCTTTTCCGCGCGCATCCGCGCGTCCACGCGCACCATGGCTGCCTTGATGATGTCCGCCGCCGTGCCCTGAATGGGCATATTGAGCGCCACACGCTCGCCAAAGCTGCGGAGGTTGAAGTTTGAGGACTTGAGCTCCGGCAGATCGCGGCGGCGGCCGAAGAGCGTCGTGACATAGCCGTCGGCCTTGGCCTGCTCGACGACGCGCGTCATATACTCGTGCACGCCGTGGTACTTGGCAAAATAGCTGTCCATGTACGCCTTGGCCTCACTCTGGAACACGCCGATGTCCTGCGCGAGGCTGAAGGCCGAGATGCCGTAGACGATGCCGAAATTGACGGCCTTCGCGTGCGAGCGCTGCAGCGGCGTCACCTCCGCAAGCGGCACGCCGAACACCTGCGACGCCGTGACAGCGTGGATGTCCTCCCCGCTGCGGAAGGCAGCAATCATGGTCTCGTCATTGGCGATGTGCGCGAGCAGGCGCAGCTCGATCTGGCTGTAGTCCGCGTCCACGAGCACCTTGCCGGGCGAGGCCACGAACATGTTGCGGATCTGCGCGCCGAGCTCGCGGCGCACGGGAATGTTCTGCAGGTTCGGCTCCGTGGACGACAGGCGCCCCGTCGCCGTGACGGTCATCTGGAAGTTCGTGTGGATGCGCCCGTCGGCGGAGATCTCCTTGAGCAGCCCGTCGGCATAGGTGGACTTGAGCTTTGTGAGCGTGCGGTAATCGAGGATCTGCTCGATGATCGGGTGCTTGCCGCGCAGCTTGTCGAGCACGGCGGCGTTCGTGCTCCAGCCGGTCTTGGTCTTTTTCCCGGCCGGAAGCATGAGCCGCTCGAACAGAACGCTGCCAAGCTGCTTCGGCGACTGGATGTTGAACGGCTCGCCCGCGAGCGTCCAGATGCTCTGCTGGAGCTGCTCGATGCTGCTCGTGAGGCTCTCGCCGAAGTCGTACAGTGCCTTGCGGTCGACCAGAAAGCCCGCCTGCTCCATGCGCGCCAGCACCGGGCACAGCGGCAGCTCAATGTCCGTGTAGAGCGGCAGCATGGCCTGTGCGTCCATTTTTTCGTGCAGCACCGGCTGCAGCGCCCAGACGCTCTGTGCATCCGGCAGCTCCTCGCCGAGATACGTCTGCGCGAGCCGCGGCAGGTCATAGCTTCCGGCCGTGGCATCGAGCAGGTAGGCCGCCAGCGCCGTGTCAAACACGAAGCCATCCGTCGGCAGTCTCTCGTCGAGCAGCGCGCGCATGAGGTCTTTGATGTTGTGCCCCGCCTTGCGCACGCGGTCGGAAAACAGCAGGCGCAAAAATGCGTTATAATCATCGCCGAGCTGCGCCCACGAGAGCGCATAGCACGCCTTACCGTCGCAGAGCGTGAGCGTGTCGAGCCCGTCGGGCGCGAGCACCGCGACATAGGGCGCCGCCGCGACCGCCTGCTCGAGCGCGCGCAGCGCGGCGCTGTCCGCCACGTCCACGGTCGCCAGCGCGCGCGACGGTGCGCTTACACCGTCCGCCGGCTGCAGCCCCCACTTTTCCGACAGTGACGTGAAGTTGAGCCGCCGGAACCAGTCGTACAGCTCCGGCCGGTAGTCGTGATCCCAGACGGCCGACTCGAGCGCAAAGTCGATCGGCGCGTCCGTGCGGATGGTGGCAAGGTCGAACGAGAGCTGCGCGCTCTCGCGCCCCTCGGTGAGCTTTTTGCGCACGCCGGGCTTGATGTCCAGCGCATCGAGGTTGCTGTAAATATCCGCCACCGTGCCGAAGCGCACGAGCAGATCCTTCGCCGTCTTTTCGCCGATGCCCGGCACACCGGGGATGTTGTCGGAGCTGTCGCCCATGAGCGCCTTGAGGTCGATCATGCGGATGGGGTCAAAGCCGTACTCTTCACGAAAGCGCTCGGGCGTGTATTCGATCGTATCCGTCTGCCCCATGCGGGTCTTGACGTTAAAGACATGAGTGCTGTCGGTGATGAGCTGCAGGCTGTCCTTATCGCCGGTGACGACGTCGCACGTCCAACCGGCGGCCTCGCAGCGGCGCGCGACCGTGCCGAGCAGGTCGTCGGCCTCCCAGCCGGCCAGCTCCAGCCGCCGCACGCCCATATAGTCGAGCGTCTGCTTGAGCAGCGGCATCTGCACGGCGAGCTCCTCCGGCATGGGCTTGCGCTGCGCCTTGTAGAGCGCATACTGCTCGTGGCGGAACGTGGGGGCGTGCACGTCGAAGGCGACACACGCCGCCTGCGGCTGCGCCAGGTCGAAAACGCGCCGGAACGTGCTCAGAAAGCCGTAGACCGCGTTTGTCGGCGTGCCGTCGGGCGCATTGAGCATCCGGATGCCGTAAAAGGCGCGGTTGATGATGCTGTTGCCGTCGAGAATCATGAGTTTCATTCAGGTGTCCTCCTTGCGCGTCACTGGCCGCGCAGCTCAATGAGCCGGTCGCGCAGCACAGCGGCATACTCGTACTCGAGCATTTCGGCCGCCTTTTTCATCTGTGCCTCGAGCCGCGCGATCTCGGCTCGGCGCTCGGCCTCCGTCATCTTCACGCCGTTGGCGCGCTTGGGCGCTTCGACGTCGCCGGAGATCTCGAGCAGCTCGCGCACGCCCTTGACGATCGTCCTGGGCACGATGCCGTGCGCGGCGTTGTAGGCCGCCTGCTTGGCGCGGCGGCGGTTGGTCTCCATGATGGCCGCGTGCATAGCGGCCGTCTCCTTATCCGCGTACATGATGACCGTGCCCTCGGCGTTGCGCGCTGCGCGGCCGATCGTCTGGATGAGGCTCGTCTCGCTGCGCAGGAAGCCCTCCTTGTCCGCGTCGAGGATCGCCACGAGCGACACCTCCGGCAGATCCAGTCCCTCGCGCAGGAGGTTGATGCCGACGAGCACGTCAAACGCGCCCGTGCGCAGGTCGCGGATGATCTCCATGCGCTCGATCGCGCCGATGTCATGGTGCAGATACCGGCAGCGGATGCCCGCGTTCGTGAGGTAGGCCGAGAGATCCTCGGCCATTTTCTTTGTGAGCGTGGTCACGAGCGCGCGTTCGTTTTTGGCGATGCGGGCGTTGATCTCGCCGATGAGATCGTCGATCTGCCCCTCGATGGGGCGCACGAATATCTGCGGGTCGAGCAAGCCGGTCGGCCGGATGATCTGCTCGGCGATCTGCCCCGCGTGCTCGCGCTCATAGTCGCCCGGCGTAGCAGAGACATAGATGGCCTGATGCACCCGCTGCTCGAACTCCTCGAACTTCAGCGGACGGTTATCGTACGCGCTCGGCAGGCGGAAGCCGTACTCGACGAGCGAGTCCTTGCGCGCACGGTCGCCGCGGTACATGGCGCGCACCTGCGGCAGCGTGACGTGGCTCTCGTCGACAAGGAGCAGAAAATCCTTCGGGAAATAGTCCAGCAGCGTCATCGGTGCGCTGCCGGGGGCGCGGCCGCTGATGATGCGCGAGTAGTTCTCGATGCCGGAGCAGTAGCCAAGCTCCTGCATCATCTCAATGTCATAATCCGTGCGCTGACGGATGCGCTGCGCCTCGAGGAGCTTGCCCTGCTGCTCAAACGTTTTCACGCGCGCGTCGCACTCGGCGCGGATCTCGCCGATGGCGCGCTCCATCTTTTCATGCGTCGTGACATAGTGCGACGCAGGATAGATCGCCACATGGCTGAGCGTGCGGATGGGTGCGCCGGTGACGACGTTGATGTCCGAGATGCGGTCGATCTCGTCGCCGAAAAACTCCACGCGCACGGCATGGTCGGACGAATAGGCCGGAAAAATGTCGATCGTATCGCCGCGGACGCGGAACATATTGCGCGCGAAGGCGATGTCGTTGCGCTCATAGCGGATGTCGATGAGCTTGCGCATGAGCTCCTCCGGGTCACGCTGCTGACCGGTGCGCAGCGAGATGACCATGTTGGCATAGTCGATCGGGTCGCCGAGACCGTAGATACACGACACGGACGAGACGACGATCACGTCCCGCCGCTCAAACAGGCTCGACGTGGCCGAGTGGCGCAGGCGCTCGATCTCGTCGTTGATGGAGGCGTCCTTTTCGATGAACGAGTCCGTGTGCGGGATGTATGCCTCCGGCTGATAGTAGTCATAGTAGCTGACGAAATACTCCACGGCGTTGTTCGGAAAAAACTCCTTGAACTCGCTGCACAGCTGTGCCGCGAGGATCTTGTTGTGCGCGAGCACGAGCGTCGGCCGCTGTACGCGCTCGATGACCTTGGCCATCGTGTACGTCTTGCCGGAGCCGGTCACGCCGAGCAGCACCTGCTCGTCAATGCCGTTTTCCACGCCCTGCGCAAGCGCATCGATCGCCTCGGGCTGATCGCCCGACGGCTCGTAGGGCGAAACGACTTCAAAATCCGGCATGGTGCGGCCTCCTTCCGTAAAAATCAAATCAGAATATTATACCACCATATACCCTGTTTCACAAGCAAAACCGGGCAAAGTAAATGCGTCCGAAGGCTCTCGCCTCCGGACGCATTCATGCTGATGCAATTATTCGCCGAAATCGAGCACGCGGCGCATGCGGATGAGCGTCAGGCGGTTGCGGATGGCAGCCGAAACGCTGAGCATATCCTCCGACAGAACCGGGTCGATGCCGATCTGCTCGGGCTTGTAGAACGCGCCGAGCTTCTCGCACAGGGCGGCAAGCTCCTCGGCCGAGGGGATCTCGGCGATGATGGCGCGGATCTCGTCCCAGTGGTCAACGATGTTCTGCGGATCAAAGGTGCCGAGCACGTCGTTCTCGTTCTCCTTCATGATGCCGTCGGCGAGGGGGCCAAATTTCTCGTCCACCCATGCGCGGGTCAGGGGCTCGAAGGGCTTGGCCTTCGGCGTCGGGAGCGAGGCAAGGTAATGGTACTCCTTGGCACACAGGTACGTACCCACACCGACGCACTGGCCGTGCATGCCGTGTGCATTTTCAAACCGCGGCGGCTTCATCTCCACAAGGTGCGCCATCAGGTGCTCGGCGCCGGACGCAGCGCGGGAGTGGTTGAGCAGCTGCATGGTCAGGCCGGAGATCATCTGCGCCATGGTCATGGCCTCAAAGTCCGGCTTGCCGCCGGCCGCCATATCATCGGCAGCCTTGCGCATAATGGTCAGCGCCTCCTCGGCGAGATCGGCGACCATGGGGCAATAATACTCGCCCGAGACGAGGTGCGCGATCTTCCAGTCCGCGAGCGAAATGTACTTTGCCAGAATGTCCGAAATGCCGCTCACGGTCAGCCACAGGGGCGCACCGGAGACCACGTTCAGGTCGCAGACGACGAGCGCCGCAGCCTGCATGGGGATGGACTTTTTCTGACCGTCGATGATGATCGAGCAGATGTTGGCCGTGAAGCCGTCGGAGCTCGCAAGCGTCGGCACGGCGACGAACGGGATGCCGAGCTGGTACGCCGGGTAGCGGCCGAAGTCCATGATCGTGCCGGAGCCGACCGCGACGATCACATCCGGATGGTCGAGCTGACGCATCATGTCCTCGATCATCCCCTTCTCGGAGTGCAGGCCCTCGGCGTTGAGAACGATCTCCTGATCGGCGCGCACATGCTTGAGCGTCGGAAGATTATACGTGTTCGTGTCATAGATGACAGCGCGCTTTCCGGTCAGGCCGACCTCGTCCATATACTGGTCGAACTTGTCGAGCGCGTCATACTCCACGACGACCTTCTTCGTCTCCAGGGTGTGCTCGCGGCCGCACTTACAAGGGCCGACATACTTGCTGCAATCGAGAATCATGCAAAAATCGCTCCTATCTAAAGATTGAATTTCCGTTTACCAGCATATTGATTTTTCACGCCAAAGTCAAGCCCCGCAGCAGAATAACCGGTTCAAAATACAGAAAACGTTCCATTTTTGTTTTTGATAAAAATCGTTCATTCAAAACTTTCACCCTCCGTTCCGGCGGCAACGGTTGCAAAAGACGCGCAGGCGGTGTATGATGTCAAAGTTACGCTGCGGCGTGTTTCGACGCCGCTCATCGGCAGGCGCTCAGCCGCACTGCCGCAATTTTTTGATTCCGGACGGTGATTATTTATGGAACTGACTGCGATCGCGCAGTGGCTCAACACCGCGTTTGCGGGCTATGACTACGCCATTTTGCAGGCGCTGCACAAACTTGCCGAGGCCGCGGGCGGGGTTTTCACGCCGCTGTGCTACATCATCACGCTGCTGGGTGAGAAGGGTCTCCTCTTCCTCGCGCTCGGTATCGCGCTGATGCTCTTTCCGAAAACGCGCAAGGCGGGCATCTGCATGTTCGGCGCCGTGTGCTGCGGCGCGCTCATCACGAACTTCTGGCTCAAGGACTTCGTCGCCCGGCCGCGCCCGCTGACGGTGGAACCTTTCCGCACCTGGTGGCAGGCTGCCGGCGCCTATGCCGAGAGCGAATACTCCTTCCCCTCCGGCCATGTGACGGCCGCAATGGCCGGCGTGACCGCGCTCGTGCTCACGGGCAAAAAGCCCGCGCGCTACTGGGCATTCCTGTTCGTGCCGGTGATGGGCATCGCGCGCAACTATCTCATGGCGCACTACCCGTCCGACGTGCTCGGCGCGATGATCGTCGGTCTGGTCGCCGCTACGGTCGCCTATGCGATCACGCTGCTCATTTACCGCATTGTGTCCGCGCACCCGGACAACGGCTTTTGCCGCTTTGTCCTGCACGGCGGCATCGGCAGCAAAAAAGATCGGCAGGCCGCCTGAGTCTGCCGGAAGAAAGAGCCCGCCCCGCACAGCCGTGCGGGGCGGGCTTTGCTATGCTCTTATGCTTCGGCGGACGGATTCTCCGCGGCCTTGGCGCGAATGGTATCGATGACCTTGCGGCAGCGCGCAGCGTTGTACACGACCGGCACAGGGTAGTTGGGGTTGGCCTCGGCCAGCGCCCAATCGATGATCTGCGGGATGTCGGCTTCCTGAATGAAATCGAAGCCCTTCGGGATGCCCATGCGCTCGTTCATGGCATAGATCTCCGCGATAAAGGCCTGCGCCTTCTCCGCGTCCGTGCCGTCGGTCTTGACGCCGGCGATCTCGCTCAGGCGCGCAAGTCTCGGATACACGGTCTCGCCGTAGTCCTCCAGAACGATCGGCAGGATGACCGCATTGGCAAGGCCGTGCGGGGTGTTATACAGGCCGCCGAGCGTGTGCGCGATGGCGTGCACATTGCCGACACCGGCGCGGGAGAACGCGAAGCCTGCCTTGAAGGCGGCGATCATCATGTTCTCACGGGCCTTGAGATCATCGCCGTGCGCGTAAGCGACCTCGAGGTTATCGAAGATGAGCTTGACGGCCTCTTCGGCGAGGCGCAGGCTCTCCTTGGTGTTGTACGTCCAGCTGATGTACGCCTCGATCGCGTGGGTGAGCGCGTCCATGCCGGTGGTCGCGGTCGTGCGCGGCGGCAGGCCGACGGTCAGCTCCGGATCGAGAATGGCATACAGCGGCATGAGCTTGAGATCCATGAGCGCGTACTTGTGGTGCGTCTCGCTGTCGGTGATGACGGCGGCGATCGTCGTCTCACTGCCGGTGCCGGACGTCGTCGGAATGGCGACGATCGGCGGCACGGTCTTGCCGACACGCATGACACCGGCCATGTCGTTGCAGCTCTTTTTCGGGCAGGCAACGCGGGCAGCCGCACCCTTGGTCGCATCCATCGGACTGCCGCCGCCGAGAGCGACGAAGCCGCTGCAGCCGGTCTCCACGTACTGTGCGCGGATCTTCTCGACCGTGGTCACGGAGGGGTTGGCCTCGACCTCGCAGAACACCTCATAGGGCATACCCGCCTCCTCGAGCGCAGCAAACAGCTTCGGTCCGAGCGACTTGACCACGTGCGAACCGGTGACGACCATGACCTTTTCCACACCGCACTTGCCGAGCACGTCCGGTACCTGTTTAAGACAGCCGGCGCCGGAGAGCACGATCGGCTTGCGCCAATGCAGGCAGCGCATACCGATGTCAAACACCTGCTGGTAGGTGCGGTAATAAGCTTTTTTCAATCCATCCATAATGTGTTTCCTTCCCTCCGCCGCACCGGCGGATCTATCAATTTTCCATCCCTCTTATACTACTGATTTGCAGGAATTTGTCAAGCGTTTTGTGTAAAAGATGACAATCCTTCCGTTCACCCGCACATCAGAGCATATCCGCGAGCCTGCGCCCCATGAGCACGCCCATGGCCGAGGCCATCATCAGGCCGCGCGTCCAGCCGGAGGAGTCGCCCAGGCAGTGCAGACCGGGCACGTTCGTGTTGAGCGCGTCGTCCATGGCGATGCGGTTGCTGTAAAACTTCAGCTCAGGGGAGTACAGCAGCGTCTCATACGCGGCGAAGCCGGGCACGACCTCGTCCATGGCCTTGATGAAGTTGATGATGTTGAGCATGGCGCGGTACGGCATGGCGGACGTGATGTCGCCAGCGACGGCGTCCGGCAGCGTGGGACGGACGTTCGACTGCGCGAGCTCCTTCTGCCACGTGCGCTTGCCGTCGAGGATATCGCCGAAGCGCTGCACCATGATGTGCCCCGCGCCGAGCATATTCGTCAGCTCGCCGACCTTCTGCGCGTAGGCGATCGGCTGGTTGAACGGCACGGAGAAATTATGCGAGCAGAGGATCGCCACGTTCGTGTTGGGCGACTTGAGCTCCTTATACGCATGACCGTTGACGACGGCGAGATCGTTGTCGTAGTTTTCCTGCGAAACGAAGCCGCCGGGGTTCTGGCAGAACGTGCGCACCTTGTTCTTAAACGGTGCGGGATAGCCGATGAGCTTCGACTCATAGAGCACGCGGTTGACAGACTCCATGACCTCATTGCGCACCTCGACGCGCACGCCGATATCGACCGTGCCGGGCTTGTGCTCCACACCGTGCTCGAGGCAGACCTTTTCCAGCCAGTCCGCGCCGCGGCGGCCGGTGGCGATGACGGTGTGCCTGGCCTCGATGGTATAGTCCTGATGCGCATCGTGTGCCACGACACCGCAGCAGCGCCCGTCGCGCACGATGACATCCTCGCACGTGCAGCCGAAGAGCATCTCCACGCCATGCTCGCGCAGGTAGTTTTCAATACCGAGATACACCTCGTGTGCCTTTTCCGTGCCGAGGTGACGGATCGGGCAGTCTACCAGACGCAGGCCCGCGCGGATGGCACGTGTGCGGATCTGCTTGACCTCCTCCGTGTTCTCCAGCCCTTCGACGTGCTCGTCCGCGCCGAATTCGAGATAGATGCCGTCGGCATAATCAATGAGTTCCTGTGCCTTCTGCTCGCCGACAAGCGTAGGCAGGTCACCGCCGACATCGCTGCACAGCGAGAGCTTCCCGTCCGAAAATGCGCCCGCGCCGGAGAATCCGGTCGTGATGTGGCAGTACGGCTTGCAGTTCATGCACTTGCCGGTCTTGGCTTTCGGGCAGCGGCGGTTTTCAATGGCCTGTCCCTGCTCGATCATGACGATCTTCTCCGGAGCGCCGCGGCGCAGCAGCTCCAGCGCCGTGAAAATACCGGCAGGACCGGCGCCGACGATAACAACATCTGCGTTCATGAAGGGTTCCTCCTTAATTTGATCCGATCGGTGTTTGTGATCCGTTCCTTGATGTCCACGCGCTGCGGACGCAGCAAAGCACAGCAAAAACACCGCACTTCGTGCGGTGTTTTTGCTGTGTGTGGTTCTCAATCTGGAGCGGGCAACGAGATTCGAACTCGCTACCTCCACCTTGGCAAGGTGGCGCTCTGCCAAATGAGCTATGCCCGCATTTCGTGAATGCAAGCGTTATTGTACCACAAAAAGACGGCTTGTCAAGCGTTTTTTCTCTTTTTTCTGATTTTATCGTGTCAGAGCTTCTCGTCCTCGCGCCAGATGAACGACTGCGCCGCGCACGTCGGGCAGCTGTCAGTCGTCCACTGGTAGGTGCCGCGCATGCTCTCGTCGCTGCGCAGCCACAGCGTCTCCGACTGCATGGACAGGTCGAGATGATAGTAATTGCCGTTGACCTGCACCACGTTCCAGCAGCGGTCAATGCCCTGGAAGCGGCCGCTCACGACCTGACACGGGATATCGAGCGCGTCGCACACCGCCTTGTATGCCATGGCCAGCGCGCAGCTGTCGCCCGAGCCGTTGACGAGTGCGTCATAGGCGGTGCGCACGGTCGTCGTGCGCTGCTCACAGGCACGCATGACGACGAAGGCCGCCTGCAGCGGTGTCTCCTTCTCCCCTGCCGTGAGCGAAGAGAGCAGCGTGCGCACACGGCCGTCAAGCTGTGTGCGGCGGTCATTGACCACGGACGCGCCAAGGTCATAGCGCAGCGTGACGCCGAAGATCTTCTGGCTGCTGCCGCCGCTGTAGGCCGTGACGTCGATGGCCGGGAAATCCACCACGAGCTGCGGCTGATTCAGGCACGCCGAGCGCACGAGCGCCGCGACGTCATCCGTTTCGAGCGTGCTGGTGCTGATCTGGATGGCAAACTGCGTTTTCTGCCGGTCGAGCGCATCGACCACGCAGTCAAGGATGCTCTTTTGCGTCTGGGCACTGTAGATGGAGCGCACCTCGCTCTCCGGCCGGTTGTAGGCGATGGTGATGCTCGCCTCACAGTAGGCGATCACCTGCTCGGTCTCATAGGTGACACTGTCGATGCAGTATGCGCCGATGGCCGTACCGGTGCGCAGCTCCTCGCAGGCGGCGGCCAGATCGTCGGCAATGATGCCGTCATAGTCGCCGAAAGCCAGCACGAACGAGCGCTCGTACTGCGCGGCCATCGCATTGAGCGCGCGCATGAGGCCCGCATAGTTGCGGATCTGCGTGGTGTCGGCATCCGTCAGCAGATTCGACGGCTCCTCATACGGGCGCACCGACAGATACTCCTTGTCAAACACGGACGTGCATCCGCACAGCGACACCAGCAGTGCCGCCAGCAGGATGCCGGTGATGCAGCGTTTGCGCATACCCCGCTCCTTTCAATCGTCGCCGTAGATGTTTCCAAAGCCGCGGCCAAAGACGTCCTTGGCCTCGGACACGATGACAAATGCCTTTCCGTCCACCGAGCGCACGACCTCGCGCAGCTGCGCGATCTCCGGCCGCTTGACCACGCAGAGGATGACCTGCATCTCTCTGCCCGACCACGCGCCCTCGCCGTTGAGCAGCGTGACGCCGCGGCCCATCGTGCAGGTGATGGCGCTCTTGATCGCGCCGACGTTGCTGCTGATGATGTAGCACACCTCCGACACACCCGGCCCGTAGAGGACGAGGTTGACGACCTTCGAGCTGATGAACATCTCGATCATGGTGTACATGCAGCTGTCGTATTTCTTGAACAGGAACGCGAACGTCAGCACGACGAGCACGTTCATGCCGAACAGCAGCGTGCCGAAATTTATGTACGGGTAGCGCCGGCGCAGGATCTTGGCCAGAATGTCCGTGCCGCCGCCGGTCGTGCCGGTGGTATAGATCAGGCCGTAGCCCGCGCCGTTGATGACGCCGCCGTAGACAGCGCCGAGCATCGGCTCATCCGTCGCGACAAGCTCGGTGATCGCAAGCAGGTCGATGAACACGGAGATCATCGCCATGACGCACAGCGCCAGAATGAGCCGGCGCGTGCCGAGCCGGTGCCGCCAGCCGAGACAGAAGATCGGGATATTGATGAGGATCGACAGCACGCCGACCGGGATGCGCGTCAGCAGATGGATGATCTGCGCGATGCCGGTCACGCCGCCGGAAACGATGCTGTTCGGGAAGGTGAAAAACTGAAATGCCGCGGCCACGAGCGCCGAACCGACGATCAGCTTCATATAATCAAAAGCGGAAAAACGATGCAGATCCATAGTTTCCTCCTCAGATCAGGCTCATTTGCTCCTCACCGCGGTCGTCCTCGCGCAGCAGCGCACCGGCTGCCGGCAGGCTCTTGGCGCGGTAGCGCGCATGGTTGTGGATAAGCGTATCGGGCACAAACTGCGCCTGCGTGACGACAGCCTTTTTCTTCAGCGCCATGACGGCGACGCCCTGCGTCGTGCGCGATGCCTTGAGCGCTATCGCCTCCGGCGGGAAGAGCAGCGCGCGTCCGTCGGACGCAAAGACCGCGACCTCGCTGCCCTCGTAGAGCGGCAGCACGGCTATGAGCGGGCTCTTGTCCGAATACGCGCCGGTCAGGCGGCGGCGGTTCGTCTTGGTCTCATAGGCCGCCATGGGGATGCGCGCGGCCTTGCCGTTTTCAAACACGAGCAGCAGCTCGCCGCGGTAGTCGCCGGGGTCGACCATGCACAGGACGTGCTCCTCGTCGTCCATGGACAGCACCGTCGGCAGGTACACGCCGAGCACGGACGCCTTCGTGTCCGCAAAGTCGCAGAGCTTGGCCTTATATACCTGTTGACGGTCGGTGAAGATGAGAAGTTCCCCGCGGTTCGTCGCGCCGAAGCTCTGGCTCAGCTCGTCGCCGTCCTTATACTTCTGCTCGCCGCTCATGCGCAGCGACTGCGGCGTGATCTTCTTGAAATAGCCCTCGCGCGAGAGGAACAGCTGCACCGGGTAATCCGGCACAAGGTCCTCTGTCGGCAGCATCGTGACGCTCTCCGCCGCGACGATGCCCGTGCGCCGCGGCGACGGGTACCTGCGGATGATCTCCTTGAGCTCGCGGATGATGATGCTGCGGATGCGGCGCTTGCTCTCAAGCGTCGCCTCAAGGTCGGCAATATCTTTTTCCAGCGCATCGGTCTCGGCCGTGCGCTTGAGGATGTACTCGCGGTTGATGTTGCGCAGCTTGATTTCGGCGACAAAGTTTGCCTGCACCTCATCGAGACCGAAGCCCGCCATAAGGTTGGGCACAACGTCGGCCTCCCGCTCGGTGTTGCGGATGATGGCGATGGCGCGGTCGATGTCGAGCAGGATCTTGCCGAGGCCCTGCAGCAGGTGCAGCTTGGCGCGCTTTTTCTGCAGGTCAAAGAACACGCGCCGCCGGATGCACTCCATGCGCCACGACGTCCACTCGTCGAGGATCTCGCCCACGCCCATCACGCGCGGATTGCCCGCGATGAGAATGTTGAAGTTACAGGCAAAGCTGTCGCACAGCGGTGTGAGCCGGAAGAGCTTCTGCATGACCTGCTCGGGATCTGCGCCGCGCTTGAGGTCGATGGCGAGCTTCAGACCGCTGAGGTCGGTCTCGTCGCGCATATCGGCCACCTCGCGCAGCTTGCCCGCCTTGACGAGCTCGGCCACCTTGTCGATGACAGCCTCCACGGTCGTGGAATACGGGATCTCATAGATCTCGATGATGTTCTCCTTCGGCAGGTGCCGCCAGCGGGCGCGCACCTTGAAGCTGCCGCGTCCGGTGCGGTAGATCTGCGCCATCTCGCTGCGGTCATAGAGGATCTCGCCGCCGGTCGGAAAATCCGGCGCGGGCAGCGTCGAGAGCAGGTCGTGGTTCGGATCCTCGAGATAGGCGATCGTCGTGCGGCAGACCTCCTCGAGGTTGAAGCCGCAGATCTGGCTCGCCATACCGACGGCGATGCCGAGGTTTGCCGACACGAGCACGTTCGGGAAGCGCGTCGGCAGCAGCGCCGGCTCTTTCATCGAACCATCGTAGTTATCGACAAAGTCGACGGTGTCGCTGTCGATGTCGCCGAAGAGCTCGGCGCAGATGGGCGCGAGCTTCGCCTCCGTGTAACGTGAGGCGGCATAGGACATGTCGCGCGAAAACACCTTGCCGAAGTTGCCCTTGGAGTCCACAAACGGCGTCAGCAGCGCGCCGTAGCCCTTGGACAGGCGCACCATGGTCTCATAGATCGCGGCGTCGCCGTGCGGGTTGAGGCGCATGGTCTGACCGACGATGTTGGCCGACTTCGTGCGTCCGCCCGAGAGCAGGTTCATCTTGTACATCGTGTACAGCAGCTTGCGGTGGCTGGGTTTGAAGCCGTCGATCTCCGGGATCGCGCGCGAGACGATGACGCTCATCGCATACGGCATATAGTTTTGCTCCAGCGTCTCTGTGATGGGCTGGGAGATGACCTCCGCCTTGAGCCCGACGACGTTGGGATCGACTGTTTTCTTGATTTCCGGTACTTTTTTTCTCGGCATAACGTTACCGTTCCTTTACGCAGGTTTTTCTCAGGAAATATCGGCCAGATCGAGAAACTGGCTGCCGCACTCGGCGATGTGCGCCTTGCGCCCGGCCAGATTATCGCCGAGCAGCAGATCGAACATCTGCGCCGTGCGCTCGACATCCTCCGGCATGACGCGGATGAGCTTGCGCGTGTCGGGGTTCATGGTCGTGAGCCACATCATCTCGGGATCGTTCTCGCCGAGACCTTTCGAGCGGTTGATGTCCGCCTTCGCGCCGCCGAGACTGTCGACGATGGCCGCCTTCTCGCGGTCGGAATAGGCGAAGTAGGTCTTGCCCTTGCTCACGATCTCATACAGGGGCGACTCGGCGATGTACACATAGCCCTCGCGGATGAGCGTCGGGGCGAGGCGGTAGAGCATGGTGAGGATGAGCGTGCGGATCTGGAAGCCGTCCACGTCGGCATCGGTGCAGATGATGATCTTGTTCCAGCGCAGGTTCTCGAGGCTGAACGCCGAGAGGTCCTTGGCCTGCTTGCTCTGCACCTCCACGCCGCAGCCGAGCACGCGCATGAGGTCGGTGATAACGTCGCTCTTAAAAATGCGCGCATAATCAGCCTTGAGGCAGTTGAGGATCTTGCCGCGCACGGGCATGATGCCCTGAAACTCCGCATCGCGCGAGAGTTTGCACGCGCCGAGTGCGGAGTCGCCCTCCACGATGTAGATCTCGCGGCGTGAGACGTCCTTCGAGCGGCAGTCGACGAATTTCTGCACACGGTTGGCGAGGTCGACGCTGCCGGTGAGCTTTTTCTTGATGTTCAGGCGCGCTTTTTCCGCCGTCTCGCGGCTGCGCTTATTGATGAGCACCTGCTCCATGACGCGGTCGGCGTCGGTCTTGTGCTCGATGAAATAAATCTCCAGCTGCTCGCGGAAAAACTCCGTCATGGCCTCCTGGATGAACTTATTCGTAATGGCCTTCTTCGTCTGGTTTTCGTAGGAGGTGATGGTCGAAAAGCAGTTCGTGACAAGGATCAGGCAGTCCTGCACATCCTGAAAGTTGATCTTGCTCTCGCTCTTCTGATACTTGCCCTGCTGCTTGATGTAGGCGTCGATGGCGGAGGTGAAGGCGCTCTTGGCCGCCTTTTCCGGCGCGCCGCCGTACTCCAGCCAGGACGAGTTGTGGTAGTATTCGATGTCGTTGACGCGGTTGGAAAAGCAAAACGCCGCCGAGATCTTCACCTTGTATTCGGGCTTATCCGCGCGGTCGCGTCCGCGGCGCTCGGTCTCCATGTAGGCCGGAGCAGTCAGCGCGTCCTCGCCCGAGAGCTCCTTGACATAGTCGAGGATGCCGTCGGCGTAGCAGTAGTCCGTCGTCTCGAACGTGCTGCCGCGCTGCACGCGCAGGCGAAACGTCACGCCCTTGTTCACGACGGCCTGCCGGTGCAGCACGTCCTGGAAATAGCTCTCGGGCACATCGATGTCCGTGAACACCTCCAGATCCGGCCGCCAGCGGATGGTCGTGCCGGTCTTTTTGCGGTCGGCCGGGGCGCTCTCCAGACCGCCGACGACCTCGCCCTGCCGAAAATGCAGGCTGTACTTTTTCCCGTCGCGCCAGATGGTCACGTCCATATATTCCGAGGCGTACTGCGTGGCGCACGCACCCAGACCGTTGAGGCCGAGCGAGTATTCGTAGTTTTCGCCCTCGTTGTTTTTGTACTTGCCGCCGGCGTACATCTCGCAGAAGATCAGCTCCCAGTTGTAGCGCTGCTCCTTCTCGTTCCAGTCCACCGGACAGCCGCGCCCGAGATCTTCCACCTCAATGGACTTGTCTTCGTAGCGCGTAACGGTTATAATATTGCCGAATCCCTCGCGCGCCTCGTCGATCGCGTTCGAGAGAATTTCAAACACCGCGTGCTCGCAGCCCTCCAGCCCGTCAGAGCCGAAGATGACGCTCGGACGCTTGCGCACACGCTCCGCGCCCTTGAGCATTGAGATGCTATCGTTGCCATAGGTTGTCGTTGAGGCCTTTGCCATGTCGTTGGATCCCTCTCATATCACAAGATGTGGTAGCATTGATTTCATACCTTAACCAATCTAGTATACCGTATCAAGGCCGGAAATGCAAGGAATTCCAAAAAATAGACGGGGAACGCAGTTTGCGCTCCCCGCCGCCCCGGAGTCTCCGGGACCGAGCCCGCCGCTCCGGCACTTGACGCGCTCCGTGCCGAACGGCCCTCCGGAGAGCCGGAGCTGCACGTCCCCGCGCGCACAGCGGCCTGCAGGCTGCCTGCAGGGGTGCGGAGGCTGCGCCGCGGTCTGTGTACCGGGTCTGCCTTCGCGGGTCTGCGTTGCTGCGCCGCGCGGCGGATCTCACGTCCGGTCTCAGTATGTGCCCGAAAGCGAGGCGCTATGCACGCGGAGTTTCGCTGCGCCGTGACTAAAACCGCCGCTGCCGGCATAGAATACACAGAAAAGCGAACGGAGGCTTTTCCATGTCCGGACTGAGAAAGCAGCAGCGGGCGCACCGTGCGGAGGTGCAGCGTGTGCGCACCGAGATGCTCGGCGTGCGCCGCGCGCTCGAGCAGGCCTACAACGAGTTTGACAACGTCACCGATCCCCTGCTGATGGAGGCGTGCATCTACGAGATCAATGCGCTGCGCGCAAAGTATAACTGCGCCGTGCATGATCTGAAAAATCTGACACAATAGGATGGGTTTCTTATGCCGCAATCACTCACAGACATTCTGATCGTCGTTGCCGCCGTGTTTCTCCTCTGGCTGGTCATCCGGCTGTTTCGCAAGCCGATCCGCTGGATCTTAAAGCTGCTGCTCAACACGGCCATCGGCTTCGCGGCGCTGTTTCTGCTCAACTTTTTCGGCAGCGCCGTCGGCATCACGCTCGGCCTCAACTGGATCAACGCGCTCGTCATCGGCGTGGCCGGATTTCCGGGGCTGGTGCTGCTGCTGCTCTTAAAATACCTCTTTTAGCCTACATAGGGGCGCTGCGATCCGAAGATCGCAGCGCCCCCAGTTTTTCAAAAACCTCGTAGAGTTTCGCCGCCGCGGCGGCGAAAAGAAGTCCGATCATTTTCTTCGGCGACATGTGCGGCGAAGAAAATACCGCTCAGGCTGCAAGTGTGAAATTTGTGCGCCGTCGGCGCTCAAATTATGCGCGCAGCAGACTGCAGCCCCTTTGTCAAAAAGTAACACTTTTTGACAGGGTCGCAGCGCCCCATTTTCATTTAGGATGCGTATAGATAGAGCCATGGGTTCGGCAAAAGCATCAGCAGCGCAAGACTGCCGCCCGCCAGCAGGAACATATTGCGGCACTGCTTGCTCTCGCTCATCTTTTCCCCGTTGATCAGTGACTGGATGCAAAAGACCAGTCCGTACACAAAAGCAAACGCGCAGAGAACGGTCGGCAGAACCGACAGGAACAAAACCGTAGCGATCATGTCAGATTCCCTCCCTTTCCTTTCGATCACTGTAATACAAGGATACCATATAACTCCCAAATTTTGAATGCAGCTTTTCATTTTCTCCCAGTTGCACATTGGAGTAGGGATTTTTTGTTCAAACATGCCAAAACATCCCGCATCCTCGGATCAGGGACGCCGGTCTCTGCACTGCGAAAAGCCGCCGGGTGAAGCAATGCTTCACCTAGCGGCTTGCATACGGTATACAGGCGCGGATCACGCGCCAGTCAGCGCTCAGTCATTGACTGTGACCACGTTGTCCGCGACAACAGCGGAAGCCTCGCCCTGCGGCTGCACGGACTCTATACGGGTGCTGGTACCGCCGATGTACGGATTCATCTCGCGCGCCTTGAGCGTTGCGTAGATACCGGCACATGCCACCATCATTGCGATGAGGACGCCCCACAAAACTGCGATCTTGGTCTTAGCCATGACAGATTCCTCCTTAAGAAATCAAATGTAATTCAAGTTTTCTATATTGTTGTGCGCGTTCCGCTTTCCACACTTCCCACACGGGCGGCAACAGCCGCTGTGGGGAATCGGAACGAAGCCTGTCGAACATCGTTATTTTCTTGTCAACTGTATTGTAGCGCTTTTTCCCCCGTTTGAAAAGCCCTATTTTGCTTTTCTACTTTTTTAACAAATTCGTTCGTTTTTTAACGTTACGAATTTGACAAGTTGTACAGACGTAAGAAAACCGGACAGAAGTCAAGCCTCTGTCCGGGTAACTTTCGGGTCTTCAGTTCTGTGTCAGCGCCTGAACGATGCGTTCAAACGCCATGCTGTGCGACGCCTTGACAAGCACGCAGTCGCCCGGCTGCACCAGCTCCGGCAGCGCCGCGAGCAGCTCGTCGAGCGCGGCAAACGACGCCGTCTGCACGTTCGGGTCCGCCCCGGCAGCACCGGCCGCGATCTCGCGCGCCAGCGCTCCGCACGTGATGACGAGCGACACGCCCGCCTTGGCCGCGCAGACGCCGGTCTCGCGGTGCAGCGCCGCGGCATCGGGTCCAAGCTCGCCCATGTTGCCGAGAATGGCCACCCGGCGGCCGGCCGGGAGCGTCGCCATGGAGCGCAGCGCGGCGGCCGTGGAGTCGGGGTTGGCGTTGTAGCAGTCGTCAATGACCGTATAGCGCGCCGTGCGCACCACGTTTGCACGGCTGCCGACCGGCTGATAGGCCGCAATGCCGCGGATGATCTCATCGTCCGTCAGACCGTATTCGATGCCGACGGCCGCACCCTCGAGCGCCGCGTAGACCATGTGCTGCCCGTAGGCACGGATGCGCACCGGGATGCGCCGCGCGCCCGCAACGATCGTGCAGGTGCTGCCGTCGTCCCCGAGGTCGCGCACCTCGACCGCGCGCACGTCGCACCCGTCCGAGAGGCCGAACGTCACCTTGCGCTGGCGGCAGGTCATGGCGCGCAGAAGATCGTCATCCCCGTTGCAGAAGGCCACGGCATCGGCCGGCATGGTGTCGAGCACGGAGGTCTTTTCCTGCAGGACGCCGCGGCGGTCGCGCAGAAACTCCAGATGCGCGTGCCCGATGATCGTAAAGAGCATGGCCGTCGGCTGCACCATGGCGGCCAGCGGCGCCATGTCGCCGAAGTGCGACACGCCCATCTCCACGACCGCGGCCTGATGCTCCGGCTCGAGCCGGAAGAGCGTGAGCGGCACGCCGAGCTGATTGTTGAAGTTTTTCTCCGTCTTGAGCGTGTTCCAGCGCTGCGCGAGCACGGAGGCGACCATTTCCTTGGCCGTCGTCTTGCCGACGCTGCCGGTCACGCCGAGCACGGGGATGGCAAAGCGGGCGCGGTAGGCGCGCGCAAGCGTCTCGAGCGCGGCAGCCGTATCCGGCACGCAGATGACCGGGCGGGTCTCCCCCGCCGGAACGCGCTGCGCGAGGCAGCAGGACGCGCCGAGGTCGAACGCCTTGCCGATATAGTCGTGCCCATCGACCCGCTCGCCCGGGATGGCGGCAAAGAGCGCGCCGGGCGTGACGGCGCGGCTGTCAATGACCGCACCGGTCACGGGCGCAGCTCCGTCACCCGAAAGCACACCGCCGGTAATGGCGGCAATATCCGATACGCAATAGCCCGTCATCGGCTCACTTATGCAGCGCAGCGGCGATGATCTGCTCGCACAGCTCGCTGTAGCTGATACCGACGGCGGCGGCCTCCTGCGGCACGAGGCTGGTGGGCGTCATGCCGGGCAGGGTGTTGATTTCGAGGAACCACAGCTCGCCCGCGTCGTCGAGGATGAAGTCGGCGCGCGAATAGGCCGACAGGTTCAGCGCGCGGAACACCGTCAGCGCGGCATCGGCCAGACGCTGCTCGGTCTCGGCCGGGATCTCCGCCGGGGTGATCTCCTTGGCAGCACCGGGCTGGTACTTGTTGCGGTAGTCATAGAAGCCGACCGCCGGAATGATCTCGATGCTCGGCAGCGCCTTGTCACCGAGGATGCCGATCTGCACCTCGCGGCCGCGGACATACTGCTCAATGAGGATGCGGCTGCCCTCACGGGCGGCAGCCTCGAGCGCAGTGCGCAGCTCGGCCGCGTCGTTTGCGATCGACACGCCGATGCTCGAGCCGGAGTCATCCGGCTTGACGACGCAGGGCAGCTTCGCCTGTGCAATGACGGCATCGATATCCATGCCGTCGCTCTCGACGAGCATCCACGCCGGTGTCTTGACACCGAGCGGCGCAACAATGCGCTTGGTCAGGTCCTTATCCATGGCGATGGCGCTGCCGAGATAGCCGCTGCCGGTGTACGGAATGCCGAGCAGGTCGAGCGTCGCCTGCACGCGGCCGTCCTCACCGGTGCGGCCGTGCAGCGCGAGAAACACGATGTCCGCCATGGCGCACACCTCAAGCACGTGCGCGCCGAAGAGGCTCGGGCTCTGGAGCTTGCGCTGCGCGCGCACAGCCTCCAGATCCGGCGCGCTCTCGTCGATGCGCGTGCCACCGAGTGCCGGCGGGTCGTCAAACACACGGGCGATATCACCCGTATAGTCCTCAAGACCGAAGAACATATCCAGCAGCACGACCTGATGGCCGTTTTCCTTCAGCGCGCCGGCAATTTTCGTGCCGCTCGAGATCGAGACGTTGCGCTCAGGGCTCAGACCGCCGCAAAGAACTGCAATTTTCATTGGGATTCCCCCTTCGTTTTCTCATAAAACCGCCCTCTGACGGTATTGTTTGATTATATCACACTATGTTCTTGCATTCAAATATAGAATTCCCGAAAAAAGGGCGTGAAAGTTACCGCATTGTGTGCTATACTCCTAATGTTACAGGAAAGGACGGAAAAGAGCCATGCATTATGTCGTGATGGATCTGGAATGGAATCAGGCGATGAGTTCCAAATCCTCCGTATTCAACAAGCTGCCCATTCACCTGCGCGGCGAGATCATCGAGATCGGCGCGGTGAAGCTCAACGAAGACATGACCCCCGGCGAAGAATTCAAGATCGACGTCAAGCCCGTTTATTTTAAGCGTATGCACTACAAGGTCAAAAAGCTCACCGGCTTCGACCGCGAGCGCCTGGCCGCCGGAGTGAGCTTTCCGGAAGCGCTGGCGCAGTTTCGCGCCTGGTGCGGTGACGATGTGACGTTTCTCACCTGGGGCTGTGACGATCAGGGCATCCTCGAGCAGAACATCATCATCCACGATCTCGACTGGGACTGGATCGCGGGCTGGGTCAACCTCCAGCTCATCTACAACCTCCAGACCGACGGCGACCGCAACCAGAAATCGCTTGCGACCGCGATGGAGCACTTCACCATCGAGCAGACGCGCATCGCGCATGACGCGCTCGGCGACGCGTACAACACAGCCCTCGTGTGCACGCACCTGAACATGGAGAAGGGACTTGCCGACTACCATGACGCCGCGCAGAAGCTCACGACCCATCTGCCGAAGGAGCACCACGGCGAAAGCAGCGGCCCGGACCCCATCGAGCATGTTGCCTCGGAGTCCTATGCCACAAAGTCCGAGCTCTTCGGCGACACGGCCTTTGTCACCCCCTGCTGCCCGCTGTGCAGCGGCGAGGTGCGCTACAGCAAGTGGGTCAATCAGGGCGACCAGCGCTACATGGCGCTCGGCGAGTGCCCGACCGACGGCAAGCTGCTCGTGCGGCTCAAGTTCCGCAAGGCGGACGACTGCACGTGGAGCGCCACGCGCCTGACCTATCAGGCGACGGACAGCATGGAGAGCTACTACAAGGCCAAGGCTGCGCAGCCGCGCAAGCGCGGCCGCGGAAAATCCCGCCGCCGCCCGGCCAAGACCGCGCAGTCCGCGCCGCAATGATCCGCGGGTCAAAAACCGCAGCCCCGATACACGTTGTATCGGGGCTGCGGTTTTTTCTGTCTGCCGTTATGCGTGCTGCATCTGCGCCGCGAAATAGGCGCGGGTGGTGTCGGCATCGTGCAGGATGCGCGCCTTGAGCTCGTCCACGGATTGGAACTTCTGCTCCGGGCGCAAAAACTTATAAAACTCCAGCCGCACCTGACGGTTGTAGAGATTGCCCTCATAGTCGAGGATAAAGCTCTCCACGCTCACGCGCTGTCCGCCGCTGACCGTCGGCCGCACGCCGACATTCGTCACGGCGCAATGTTCGCTGCCGTCGTCGAGATACACCTTCGCGGCGTACACGCCGTGGCGCGGCACGAGCACCCCGTCCGGAAACTGCATATTGATCGTGGGCGTGCCCATCTTCGTGCCGAGGCGGTAGCCATAGTGCACGGTGTCCGAGAGCGTATGCGGGTGGCCGAGAAACGCATTGGCGCGCTCGACCTCGCCGTTTTCAAGCAGCTCGCGGATGTAGGTCGAGCTCACGATGCGGCCGTCGAGCGTCACGGCGGGGATGACGTCGCAGCCGAGCCCGCGCTCGGCGCAGTAGGCAGCGAGCTTTTCCGCCGTGCCCTCACCCTTCCAGCCAAAGCAGAAATCGTGCCCGACGACGAAGCCCGCCGCGTCCATTTCATCGACCAGCGTCTGGATAAACGTCTGCCACGGCATCTGCATGACCGTGCGGTCAAAGTGGATAAAGACCACGCTCTCGATACCGAACAGGCGCTGGATCAGCTCCTCGCGGGCGTGCGCGCTGTTGATGAGCGGGACTTCCTTGCCGAGCACAAGCGTGTCCGGGTGCACGTCAAAGCTCATCACCGTGGGGATGGCGCCCATCTCCTCGGCACGCGCGACCGTGCGGCGCATGAGCGCGGCGTGACCGATGTGGATGCCGTCAAAAAAGCCCAGAGCAATGACACGTTTCTGGTTTTCCATACGTTACGAAACCTCGAAAAAACTTTTGATCGTGACGGCTGTGCCGTCCGTGACCTGCGCCAGCAGGAGAAACTCCCCCGACGCAGCATAAATGCGATAGACGCCGTCCGGCGCGCAAAGCCGAAACGGGTTGCCGCAGCGGGCAAGCCGCTCCGCCTGCGCATCGACGGTGCACTGCGCAGCATCCGGCCAGAGGCTGTCCACCGGCAGGAGCAGACGCTGCGCCGCCTCGCGCGGCAGGGCGCAGAGCGCGTCCATCGTGTGCGCGTCGCCCACGCGGTACGCGCCGACCTCCGTCCGGCGCAGGGCGCTCATCACGCCGCCGCAGCCGAGCGCCGCGCCGATATCGTTGCAGAGCGTGCGGATATAGGTGCCCTTCGAGCAGCGGACGCGCAGAGCATAGTCCCCGTCCGCCTCGCCGAGCACGGTGAGCTCCTCGATCGTGACCGGACGCGCCTTGCGCGCGACCTCGCCGCCGCGGCGGGCGATCTCGTAGAGCTTTTTGCCGTCGACCTTGAGCGCCGAATACATCGGCGGCACCTGCAGGATGTCACCGCGAAACTGCGGCAGCACCGCCTCGAGCTCCGCGCGGCTGACCGCACGCTCCGCGCGGCTGAGCACCGTGCCGGTCGTATCCTGCGTGTCGGTCGTCAAACCAAGGCGCAGGTGCGCCTCATAACACTTGGTGTGGTTTTCGGAAAAGGACACCGCACGCGTCGCGCGGCCGGCGAATACGACCAGAAGACCGGTCGCCATCGGGTCGAGCGTCCCGGAGTGTCCCATGCGCCGCTCGCCGAGCACGCCGCGCAGCTTTGCCACAACGTCATGACTCGTCCAGCCGGCGGGTTTATCGACCAGTAGGATCCCGTTCATGCCGGCCACACCTGATCAATGGCCGCAAGGATCTTTTCCACAGCCGTTTCCGGGTCGCATGTGAGCGTGCAGCCGGAGGCCATCTTATGACCGCCGCCGCCGTAGACCGCGCAGATGGCGCAGGAATCCACCTCCGGCGTCGTTCGCACGGAGATCTTGCTGCGGCCGTCGGTCAGCTCGCGGATCGTGACGCTCACGACCACCCCGTCCGCCCGGCCGGGCAGACCGGCAATGTCGTCACAGTCGTCCTCCGTCGCCTGCAGAGCATCAATGAGCGCGCGCGTGACGACCGCGATGGCGATCTGACCGCCGCGGAAAAAGCGCATTCCGGAATAGATATGCCCGACGAGCGCCATGCGCGCGCGGGAGATCTTGCGGAAAAACTCCATACTCACCTTGCGGTTGTCGGCGCCGAGCTCGAGCAGGCGCGCCGCCGCGCGCAGGGTGGCTGCGTTCGTGTTTGCGTACTGGAAGCAGCCCGTGTCCGTCGTGACGGCGATGTACAGGAGGTTTGCCTCCTGCTCGGTCACGCTGCCGGTCAGCAGCTCGATGAGCTCGAGCACTGCCTCGCCGCAGGCGGATTTCTCCGCGTGCAGCAGCGTGTCGCCGGCGTAGTGCAGGTTCGACGGGTGGTGGTCGACGCACAGATCGACCGCGCCGGAAAATCCCTGCGGGAACAGATCCGGCGTCGCGATATCGACCGCGACCACACACGCGGGCACAAAGTCCGCAGGCGCAAAAAACTGCGCCACATACGGCAGATAGCGCGCAGTTGTCTCCGGGTTGGGAAACATATACGCCGTCTTGCCCATGCGGCGCAGCGCGCTGCAAAGCGCCGCACCGCTCCCGAGCGTGTCACCGTCCGGGCGCAGGTGCGACAGGATCAGAATCGCGTCGCGGTCGCACAAGGCCGCTGCAAACTCCCGATCATTCATACTTCAAGCCTCACTTCCGGTGTCGGAATCGTGCAGCCGCTCGATCAGGGCGCTGATATGCGCGCCCTCCTCGATCGAGTGGTCGATCTCAAACACCAGTTCCGGGGTATAGCGCAGGTCCAGCACGGTGCCGAGCTCACGGCGCAGCCAGCCGGAGGCCGAACGCAGCCCCTTTTTGAATTCCTTCTCATCGTGCATACCGAGCACGGAGAGCCAGATCTTCGAATAGCGCAGGTCACCCGTCGTCTCGACGCGGGTGACGCTGATCATGCCCTGCTGCACGCGGGGGTCTTTGACCTGCGTGAGCAGATTTGCCAGCACGCGCTGGATATCATCATTCGTTCTTGCCAGTTTATTGGAAGCCATAGATAACTCCTTTTTTACTGCTTGATCTCCTGCATGACGAACACTTCGATCACATCGCCGACCTTGATGTCGTTGTACTTATCGACCTGCAGGCCGCACTCGTAACCGGCGGCAACTTCCTTGACATCGTCCTTGAAGCGGCGCAGGGATGCAAGGTCGCCCTCAAAGACGACGATGTTGTCGCGCACGACGCGCACCTTGCTGTTGCGCACGATCTTGCCGTCGGTGACGTAGCCGCCGCAGACGGTGCCGACCTTGGAGACCTTGAAGGTCTGGCGGATCTCGACGTGGCCGATGATCTGCTCCTGGAACTTCGGCGCGAGCATGCCCTTCATGGCCGCCTCGATCTCGTTGATGCAGTCATAGATGACGCGGTACATACGGATCTCGACGTTGCTGCGTGCGGCGTTGTCGCGCGCGGCGGCATCCGGCCGGACGTTGAAGCCGACGATGATCGCGTTGGATGTCGCGGCGAGCATAACGTCGGACTCGCTGATCGCACCGACGCCGGAGTGAATGACCTGCACACGCACCTCCTCATTCGAGAGCTTCTCGAGCGAGGACTTGACCGCCTCGGCGCTGCCCTGCACATCCGCCTTGACGATGATGTTGAAGTCCTTCATCTCGCCCTGCTGGATGCGGGAGAAGAGGTCGTCGAGCGAGACCTTCTTGCTGCCGGCGTTGGCGGCATCCTTCTTCTGCTGCTTGCGCTGCTCGACCAGCTCGCGCGCCATGCGCTCGTCGGCGACGGCGTTGAACGTGTCGCCCGCGCTCGGCACCTCGGACATACCGGCGATCTCGACCGGGATGGACGGGCCCGCCTCCGTCACGCGCTGACCCTTGTCGTTGGTCATCGTGCGCACGCGGCCGACAGCCGTGCCGGCAATGATGATGTCGCCCTGATGGAGCGTGCCGTTCTGAACGAGGACGGTCATGATCGGGCCGCGGCCCTTATCCATGCGCGCCTCAATGACCGTGCCGCGGGCGGCGCGGTTCGGATTTGCCTTGAGCTCCTGGATCTCGGCGAGCAGGACGAGGTTTTCGAGCAGGTTGTCGACGCCCTCGCCGGTCTTGGCCGAGATCGGGCAGACGATCGTCTCGCCGCCCCACTCCTCGGGCACGAGGCCGTATTCGGTGAGCTGCTGCTTGATGCGGTCGGGGTTGGCGCCGTGCACGTCCATCTTGTTGATGGCCACGACCAGCGGGATGCCGGCGGCCTTGGCGTGGTTGATGGACTCGATCGTCTGCGGCATGATGCCGTCATCGGCCGCGACGACGAGGATGGCGATGTCCGTGACCATCGCGCCGCGGGCACGCATGGACGTGAACGCCTCATGACCCGGGGTGTCAAGGAAGGTGACGGGCTTGCCGTTGACCATGACGCGGTAAGCGCCGATGTGCTGCGTGATGCCGCCGGCCTCACCGGCTGCGACGTTTGCGCGGCGGATGCGGTCGAGCAGGCTGGTCTTGCCGTGGTCGACATGACCCATGACCACCACGACCGGCGCGCGCGGGACGAGTTCGTCCTCGCTGTCCTCGCGGTCGTCGATCAGGCGCTCCTCCACCGTCACAATGACCTCGTGCTCGACCTTGCAGCCGAGCTCCATGGCCACGAGTGCGGCGGTATCGTAATCAATGGTGTCGGACAGCGACGCCATGACGCCCATCTTCACGAGACGGCGCACGACCTCGGCACCGGTCTTTTTCATGCGCGAGGCGAGCTCGCCCACTGAGATCGTGTCCGGGATCTGCACCTTGAGCTGCTGCTTTTTCGCGATCTCAAGCTGCAGCTTCTGCATCTTGTCGCGCTCCTCCTGACGGCGCTTGGCGCCGGCGGCGGGGTTTTGCGGGCGCTGACGGTTGCGGTTCTGGATCTTCTGCTTGCCGCCGCGCTTATTCTGCGCGCGCTCGGGCACAAGATCGTCCAGTCGCTGGTCATACTTGGACAGGTTCGTCGTCGCGCCGCGGGTATCGACGACGCGGCGCTCCGCCACCTGACGCGGCTGGTGCGGCTTGTCGTCCTTCTTCGGCTTGGGCTGCTGCTGCGGCTGCGCGGTCTGCTGCGCCTGGGCAGCCGGCTGCTGCGCGGCGCCGCTCTTCGGCGCCTCGGCGGGCGCTGCCTGCGGCTTGGCCTTGGGCTGGTCGGGCACTTTGTAGAGCTCCTCCAGGCTGGCCGCCTGATGGTGCTGGGTGAGATACTCAAAGATGTCGTTGAGCTCTGCGTCCTCGAGCACCTGCATATGATTTTTCGGAGTGGTGGCGTAATCCGTCAGGATCTGCGTGATCTCCTTCGAGGTCATGTTGAAATCCTTCGCCACCTCATGCACTCTGTATTTAATCAATCCGCTCATACTTGTTTCCTCCTCTTACCGTGGCGCCCGCCGCTTGACTGCGCCGTGCCCTTGTCTGATATCGTCTTTGCGGCAAGCGCTGCCGCCATGTTGCTGTATTGCTCCGGATCTGCCTGTGCCAGTGCGGACACAAAGGCCTTCGCAAGCCCCGGATCGGTGACGGCCGCGATGGCGCAGCCGGTCTTGCCGAGCCGCTCGGAGAGTGCCTGCTTCGTATACGGCAGACGCAGCAGCGGCGCCTGCGCGGTGTAGGCAAAGCCCTCGGCGCGCTTGCGCGCATTGTCCGACGCGTCCTGCGCCAGCAGCACCAGGCACGCCTGCCCGGCGCGCGCCGCCGCTCCGGCGTCATACTCGCCGAGCGCGATGCGCCCGGCCTTGCGCATGAGGCCGAGATAGTTGGCTGCTTTATCCGTGTCGGAGCACCTCCAGTTCCGCTGTGAGCTGCTCATAGATCTCCGCCGGGATCGGCGCATCGAACGCGCGCTCGAGCGCACGGCTCTTGCGCGCCTTTTTCAGGCACTCGGGATTCGGGCACAGATACGCGCCGCGTCCCGCTGCCTTGCCGCGCGCATCGAGCGAGATGTCCCCGTCGGGCGCGCGCACCACCCGGATGAGCTCCGGCTTGGTTTTCTTTTCACGGCAGCCGACGCACTGCCGCTGGGGAATGGACTTGGGCATGGGTGACTGCCTCCTTTCGCATTATGCCTCGCTCTCGGGCTTGATGTCGATCTTATAGCCGGTGAGCTTGGCGGCCAGACGGGCGTTCTGCCCCTCCTTGCCGATGGCGAGCGAGAGCTGGTTATCCGGCACGATGACGCGGCAGCTCTTACCCTCATCAAGCAGCGTCACCTCCAGCACCTCGGACGGTGCGAGCGCGGCCGCGATGAATTCCTCCGGCACCTCGCTGTACTTGACGATGTCGATCTTCTCGCCGCCGAGCTCGTTGACGACGCTCGCAACACGGCCGCCCTTCGGGCCGACGCACGCGCCGATCGGATCGATGACGGGATCCTCCGCCCAGACAGCCATCTTCGTGCGGCTGCCGGCCTCGCGGGCGATGGACTTGATCTCGACCGTGCCGTCAAAGATCTCCGGCACCTCAAGCTCGAACAGGCGCTTGACCAGACCCGGATGCGTGCGGCTGATGAGCACCTGTGGTCCGCGCGTGCTGTTGCGCACCTCGACGACGTAGACCTTGATGCGGTCGCCCTCGTGCAGCTCCTCGCCGCGGATGCACTCCGCCGGGGCGAGCATGGCCTCGGTATAGTCGGAGTTGGAGCTGATCTTCAAAAACGCGCAGCCGGTGCGCGGGTCGATCTTGTTGACGACGCCGGTGAGGATCTCATGCTCTTTGGAGTTGAACTCCTCATAGATCATGCCGCGCTCCGCCTCGCGGATACCCTGAATGATAACCTGCTTTGCAGCCTGCGCCGCGATGCGGCCGAACTGCTTGGTCTCGACCGGGACACTGACGATGTCACCGACCTTGGCGCGCTTGCTGATGCGGTGCGCCGCCTCTTCACTGATTTCAACATAGGGGTCGATGACGCGCTCGACGACCGTTTTCTTGACGACCATCTCGATCTTCTTTTTCGTCTCGTCGAGAATGACCTCCACATTGTCCTCACAGTCGGGCGTGTCCTTGCGGAACGCCGTCAGCATGGCCTGACGGATCTTCTCGTACATATATTCGCGCGGGATGCCCTTTTCCTTTTCAATATCTGCAACTGCATCAAAAAATTCTGCGTTCATGGTCGAATTCCCTTTCCTTATATGGTCAGGTGCAGGCGCACCTGTGCGATGGCTGATTTCTGAAAGACACGGCTGTTCCTGCCGTCCGAGACGGTCACGTCGCCGTTGTCATACTGCTCGAGCGTGCCGATGTGCACCTTGCTGCCGTCCACCGGCTGATAGAGCCGCACCTCGACCTGCGCTCCGAGAAAGCGCGCAAAATCGCTCGGCCGTTTGAGCTGCCGCTCCGCACCTGCGGACGACACCTCGAACACATAGCTGTCGGGAATGGGGTCAGCCTCGTCGAGGATCGGATCGAGCGCCCGGCTGAAATTCTCACAGTCCTGGATCGACACGCCGTCCGGCTTGTCGATGTACACACGCAGATAGCGGCCGCCCGCCTCCTTGACGTATTCCACGTCCCAGATCTCACATCCCTGCTGCGCGGCCACAGGCTCGGCCAGCACGAGGACAGCGTCTGTCAATTTACTCATACATCACCATTCCATTTTCTGACACTTTGAAAGACATCAAGAAAAAGAGTGGGCGGGTGCCCACTCTGTCAAATCCTGCTTCCTTCGTACGGCAATATCATACCATCCCGCGCTCCACAATGCAAGCCTTTTTTTGTGCTGCAGGGCACTTACTGGTACAGCGCCGCAAATTCCTCCAGGCAGAGGTTATGCTCGGTCATGAACTTCGCCGCCGTCTCGCCGACGTAGCGCACGTGCCACGGCTCGTTGCGGCCGGTGATACTGACCTTGTCCGACGGGTAGCGGATGACGAAGCCGTAGTCCGCACAGTTGTCGGCGAGCCAGCTCAGGAAGCGCGCGTTGACCTTGTCCACGCTCAGCGAGTCATAGTACTGGTCGACCACGTCCGCGCCGAGGCCGGTCTGGTGGTCGCTCGTGCCGGGAGGCGCCGCGACGCGCGCCGCGGCCGTCTCGGCCTCGTCACGGGTGTCACCCTCGCGCATATACGCACTCACCTGATCCTCGTACTGCTGCTTCTGCGTCAGGTACGGGCGGTAGGCACAATAGATATAAGGGCTCCATCCGGCGCTGCGCGCCGCCTTGAGCAGGGCGTTGAGCGCATCGACCGCGCGGGAATCGAACGTGGACTGTGAGCCGCTGATCTTGCTCACATCCGGCACATAGTCACTGATATTATGCGCCTGACTCGCGATGAGATACTCCCAGGAGGAGATATCCACATCCGGCAGGTCATCATAGGTCTTCTGGGTCGGTGCCGCCGTTGTCCGGATATCCGGCGGGAGGATCAGATCCGTCGGCGCGGTAGGCACGGCATTGCTGCGCGCCTCGTTGACACGCGAGAGAATGAGCATGGCGCACACGACGACCAGCACCGTCAGCGCCACCGACAGCCAGAGACGTTTGTTCTTCATGCAGATCCCTCCCGGATAAAAACAAAAATGAAAAGCAGCTCGCAAAAGCCGCTTTTCACAATAGCATATTTTTCGCGTCCCGGCAAGCCCCCCGTCACAGATCGACGCGCTCGTAGTTTTTTGCCGCCCTCCGGAATGCCAGCCACGACAGCAGCGCGAATGCCGCCGCGCCCGCAGCCAGCACCGGAAGCTGACGCATCTGACCGGCCGCATCGGTCGCATCGAGATACGGTCCGACGACCGGAAAATGCGGCAGCGCCTCGACCAGCACCATCAGCACCGTCATCGGGACGACCGCCAGCAGGAACGAACGTCCGACGCGCACAGCAGTCTTATAAAACGCCGGCAGGAACACCGCGTTGAACACGCCAAAAATGAGCAGCACCGCGCCGAAGAGCGCCACGTTTGCATCGATGCCCGCAAGGTTCGTGCCGTTGGGATTGATGCGCACCGACAAGACCGCAAACGGCACCGCGAGCACAAGCTCCGTCAGCTCGACCGCCACGGTCAGCCACGTGCGGGCGCACACCTGCTCACGCTTCGTGACCGGCAGCACGGCGCAGTAATAGACGTCCTTATTCTCGCGTCCGTTGAGAAAGGTGAAGAAGATACCGAGCAGCCCGTAGAAAAACACGACCGTGTACGGATAGCTCGGGATGAGCAGCATCGCGCCGAAGAGCGCTAACACATACATCATCGGATGCGCCGCAAGGCGCAGATCCTTACAGAAAATCTTTGCCGTCATAGCTTCTCCTTTCCACGCGCACGAGAATATCCTCGAGCGAGAGCGACGCGTCGCCGAGCTGCGCGCGATAGTGCGCGAGAAAGCCGGCGCACGTGTCGCTGCGCAGGATCTCCCCGTCCTTGATCATCGTGATGTGCGAGGCGCACTTTTCCAGATCGGACGTGATGTGCGTCGAAAACAGGATGCTGCGCTCGCCGCTTTGCACCACACCGCGAAAGAGCTTCATGAGCTCGTCGCGCGACACGGGGTCGAGCCCGCTCGTCGGCTCATCGAGAATGAGCAGACGCGCATCGTGCGAGAGCGCGAGCGCGAGCATATATTTCACGCGCATACCGGACGAGAGCTGCGAGACCTTCTTCGTCTCGTCGAGCGCGAACAGCGACAGGTAGTGCCGGTATTTATTCTCGTCCCAGCGGTCGTAAAACGTGCGCGTCACGTTCGTGATGCTGCGCAGCTTTTTATTCGGGTAAAAGTCCACGCCGCCGAGCACCACGCCGAGCTGCTGCTTAGAGGCTGGCTCGTCGGCATAAAAATCCCGGCCGAACATCGTCACGCGGCCGCCGTCCGGATGCACGAGATTGAGCATGGCCTTGATGGTCGTGCTCTTGCCGGCACCGTTGCGGCCGATGAAGCCCATGATCGCGCCCGGCTCAACGGCAAACGACACATCGCGCAGCCGAAACGCCGGATACGTCTTGCGCAGGCCCTCCACTTCCAGAATGTTCATTGTCCGTCCTCCCGCTTCAACTCCTGCGCGAGCGCGGCGGCAAACACCTGCGTCTCCGCCTCCGGCACATCCGGCGCCGCGGCCTTCGCGCCCTGATCGAACACCGCGCGCACGAACCGGTCATAATAGCTGCTGCTCTGCAGCGCGATGCCGCGCTCGCGGTCAGCCAGCAGAATGAGCGAATCACCCGGCGCGAGGCCGAACATATCGCGCACCTCCTTCGGGATCACGATCTGTCCCTTTGGGCCGATACGCACCGTGGCCATAAATTTGTCCTGCATGGACTGCATATGCGTCACCTCCGGTATAACTTGTATTACTTTTCTTACGTTATAGCACAATGCCGCCCGCCACGCAAGCATTTTTTCAATTATTTCGTTCGTGCCGAATATTATGTAAACCAAAAAGCGCAAAAACGATCCCCCTGCCGAGCGGCAGGGGGATCACACCTTATCGAATAACTCAGAGCGCCTCGACGTCGGCGATGAAAGCCTGAATGGCTTCTTCCGGGACGAGCTTCTTGCTGCGGACCAGATTCACGATGTCACCAACGGTCTTCTTGTAGAAGAGCTTCAGGGGGTACTTGGTCAGGCTCGGAACGGACTTCATCATGACTTCCTTGCCGTTCATGTCCTCGATGAACGTCTTAACACTCAGCGTTTTGTAATCCATAATATGTTCTCCTTTCAATTTTGAACACATTGGCCATTTCCCCGAATCCCAATTGAAATGGCTTTGTTGTTCAAAGATTAACGCTTTTTGGCTATTTTGTCAAGTATGTCGGGGAATTTTCTTCGCCTTCCCGTCATTTTTCATCCAGTAATCAACGCTCTGTTGTGCAACATTTGCGCACAAGCAAAAAAATGTGTGTCAGGAAAGTGTACGTGCCGCCGCTGAATAGAATGACCTCAGGCAGAAACGGAGGGCTGAAAATGCTGTACAGTACCCTGATGCTGATGATGAGCAGCGCGTTTTTGATGCTGCGCCTGAGCCCCGGCGGGTCATTTCCGCGCCCGCTGAGCGAGGCTGAAGAGCGCAAGTATCTCGAGGCATGGCTGCAGGGCGATCTGGAGGCGCGCAACGTGCTCATCGAGCGCAACCTGCGGCTGGTGGCGCACATCATCAAGAAATACTACACGCATTACGACGATACGGACGACCTGATCTCGATCGGCACGATCGGGCTCATCAAGGGCATCAACACCTACCGACCGGATAAGGGCGTGCGTCTTGCGACCTACGCCAGCAAGTGTGCGGAAAACGAGATCCTGATGTATTTTCGCAGCACACGCAAAAACGCAGCCGAAACGCTGCTCTCAGACGCGCTCGACACGGACGGCGACGGCAACAGTCTGTCGCTCCTCGACATCCTGTCCGAGGATGAGGACATGGACGCCCGCCTGCAGTCGGACGAGATGTGTCAGGCGCTGCGGCGCTGCATCGGCGAGGTACTCGATGCGCGCGAGCGCGAGATCATCCGCCTGCGCTATGCCATTGGCGGCGGCGAACCGCTGACACAGCGCGAGACCGCGCAGCGCTGCGGCATCAGCCGTTCCTATGTGTCGCGCATCGAGAAAAAAGCCATTGAAAAACTGCGCGCCGCCCTGCTGGCGGCCGGTTACTGACCGCGCGGCGTTGACAAACCGGTCGAAACAAGGTAGAATTGCAAAGATATGAGGGAGATGATACCATGGCGGATCAAACGCACAATGCGGGCGTACACACGCACGTGGACGAAAACGGGAACGTGATCACCCACTGCCACGACGGCGAAGTGCATATGCATGAACATGACCACGCGCACAGCCACGGGCATGGACACACCCACACCCATACGCAGACCAAGGCGGTCATCAATCGTCTGGCGCGCGCGATCGGCCATCTGGAGTCGGTCAAGCGCATGGTCGAAGATGGGCGTGACTGTGCCGAGGTGCTCATCCAGCTTGCAGCCGTGCGCTCGGCGCTGAACAATACGGCAAAGATCATTCTCAAGGATCACATCGACCACTGCCTGACCGACGCTGTGGAGAGCGGCGACCAGCAGGCCATCGACGAACTGAATCTCGCGATCGAAAAGTTCATGACCTGAACACCAAAGCAGCCCTCCGCCGCACGGCGGAGGGCTGCTTTGCTTCCGGCACAGCAAGAAAGGACGCATCCAAAGCGGATGCGTCCTTTTTAGAGCAAATCAATGCTGCACTTTTTCCACTGAGAGGACCGAGCCGGTCATCTGGTCGACAGTCACGACATAGCGCGGGTGGAAGTAGTACACGGTCGTGAGCGTCACGCGGTAGACAGGCTGCGCGCCGCTCTCATCGAGCTGCACTTCCCACGCGGCAAGGTCGCTCTCCGAGATGCCGGCCGCCGCAATGGCGATCTTCAGCGCCTGCTCCTGCGTGACCGGGCCCACAGGCGGGGTCGGGGTAGGCGTCGGTGTCGGCACCGGCGTCGGGCTCGGGGTAGGCGTCGGCATCGGTGTCGGCTTCGGCGTCGGGCTCGGGGTGGGTATCGGCGTCGGCGTCGGGCTCGGGGTAGGCATCGGCGTAGGTGTGGGCTGCGGCATCACGGGGGCAGGCTGCGGCTTTACAGGAGCCGGCTGCGGCCCGAGCGGTTCGTCACCCGCCAGGCGGCAGATCTCTGCCGTGCGTGCGTCAACGCTGCACACATAGTGATGTTCGCCGTCCGTGAGCACGAATTCCATGACCATCTGGCCGTCTATAAGCGTGAAGCGCATGCTGGCCTGCGTGACGCTGTCCGCATCCAGACCGCAGCAGGCGAGCGCCGCATCCATGGCCTGATCATATGGGATATATGCACCGGTGCTCGCAGCACCGATCGAGATCATGTCGCCAAGCGCCACCTGATTGGACGCCGCGAGAATGTTCAGGTCGTTGATCGGCAGCACCGCCAGCGCCTCGCCGGTGAGATCCTCCACCTGCGCGCTGATCTGCCGGATGAGCATCGCCTTTCCCGCACTGACGCCCATGGCAGCAGCGTCGGCCTCCAGCGCGGGATCCGGCTCCAGCACCTGTGCCAGAACGGCGGGCTCGAGACCGCAATCTGTCTGCGCGTCCTCCACGGCGGCAGCCAGCCGGTCACACAGACGCGCATCGCCCTTGCCGGCCTCGACCGTGACGAGGATCGAGTTGGTATCCGCCGAGACATAGCCGTCTGCCTGCAGCTCGGCAACGATCGCATCGGCCGCCGTCTGCAGCGGCTGGTTGCGCAGCTCCAGCTCGTCGAGCACGACCTGCGCATCGGCATTGCACGCGCGCACGGACAGGACACGGCCGAGCTTATTGACGGTCAGCTCAATACTGGGGTTCGCGTCCAGCGTTGCGACGCCGTCGGGCGTCTGCACGGCGTAAAAACCGCCGCCGAGCACCGCCAGCAGAAACACCGCCGCCGCCGCGACCCAGCGCCGCCATGCGCCGCTGCGACGGCTGCGCTGCGGCAGCGGGACGACCGTTTCCGGCTCCGGCTGTTCGGCCGCCTGAACGCGGGCGAGGATCTTGTCCCAGGGATCCGGCGTCACGGCTGCGACATCATCACGCAGCTGCAGCAGCAGCTGCTCGTTGCACTTTTCCTGTTCAGTCAAGACTGTCACCCCCCATCGATGCGCGCAGCTTTGCCAGCGCGCGGTTGTAGCGCGAGATCGCCGTCGCCTGCGGAATGTCCAGCAGGTCGGCCACCTCCCTGTGCTTGAGGCCGGAGAGCGCGTGCAGCATCACGATCTGCCGCTCACTGTCCGTGAGCATGCGCAGCACCTTATCAAGCACCATATGATTTTCCGTCTCCCGATAAGCGTTGTGCGGATCCTCCACATGAAACAGCTCATCAAAAGATATATTCTTATTTTCCGCCTTGCGCAGGCGCATAAGCGCCAGATTGCGCGCGATCGTCAGCAGCCACGCCATCGGCTTGCCCGACGGCTGATAGCTCGATGCCGACTGCATCACGCTCACGAACGTATCCTGCATCACGTCCTCAGCCGCCGTCGGATCGCGCAGGATCGACAGGGCGAAGCCGTAAACGGACGCGGACGTCTGGCGATACAGCACCTCGAGCGCGGCGGTGTCCCCCTCCGCAATGCGCAGGATCAGGCCGTCATCCGGTGGTCGCGCATCGGACGCACCTATATCACTTGTGCGTTTGTCGTCATTTCGCATATTCGATTACCCCACTTGAGTATAATGCCTGAAAACGAATTTTAATGCATAAAAAAATGTTTTCCGAAAAATTTTCTCTAAAAAAGTGTGTTTTTCGGCACTCCCATCCTCTTAAACGAATATTTTACGTGATAAAATGCGGTTTGTAAAGCGAGTGAACCATAAAAAACTGCATTTCCAACAGATTTTACCCTTCTTTTTTCGGTGTTGCCGTTACCTCAAGTGCGTGATTGAGCACCACGCCCAGAATGAGCAGCAGTCCGAACACATGAAACCAGAACAGCAGGATCACAACCGAGGCAAGCGAGCCGTATACGAGTGAATACTTCGCGCTGCTGCCGATCAGCCACGAGAGCAGAATACTCATCACCACGATGCCGACGGCCGAAAACAGCGCACCGGGAAGCACGAGGTGCGGCGTCCGGCGTGGTGTGGTGAGCCGGTAGAGAACGAGGATCATCATCAGCAAAATGGCAAACAGCACCAGAAAGCGCACCCAGGTCCACGACCAGATGATGCTCACGCGCGGCATGAGCGCATCGAGCCAGAGCAGAAAATGCTTGCCCGTCAGCATGAGCAGGATGCACAGGTACAGCACCAGCAAAAACGTCACCGAGAAGATGATGCTCACGACAGTGTTGCGCACGATGCCGAAGCGCTTGTCGCCATGGATCTCGCCGACGATGGCGGCCATGGCGCGAAACGCCGCCGACGCGCTTGTGATCATGACAAAGAGCGCCGCGATGAACATGACCTGACTCGTGTTGCCGGACACATAGTTCAAAAACTCCGACACGAGCGCCTGCGTCTCCCGCGGGAGCACGAGCGTCTCCACGATGCGCAGCACGGCGGTCGGGTCACGCAGGATGAGCGCAAGCAGGTCGTACATGCAGATAATGACCGGAAACAGCGCCATAACCATGTAATAGGCGATCTCAGCCGCCGAGCGCGTCACGCGGCGGGTCAGAAATGTGTCGGCCATGGTCGTGAGGACGCGGGTAATGCGCCAGTCTTTCAATCGACTGCCTCCTCTCACAGAATACAAAAACCGCCTTCACAAGGAGCGAAGGCGGTTTGGGACAGATGGCAAAATTACTTGGAGTTGAAGATCTTGAAGATGCTGTCAAACGGATCTTCCTCCGCGGGTGCGGCAGCATCCGCAGCCGGAGCGGCAGCCGGGGCAGTGGGCGCAGCGGCCGGAGCCGGAGCGGCAGCCGGAGCAGCCGTGGCCGCAGTCGCAGCGGCGGTGTACATACCGGCGGCAGGTGCAGCAGCCGGAGCGGCAGCGGCGGCCGGAGCAGCTTCCGCCTGTGCCTTGCCCGGCTCGTCAAAGCCGGTTGCGATGACGGACACGCGGATCTCGTCGTCGAGCGAGGGGTCGAAGCTCGCGCCGAAGATGATGTTGGCGTCCGGATGCGCAGCCTCCTGAACGAGGTTGGCAGCGGTCTCGACATCCTCCAGGCCCATATCCTCGGAGCCGGTGATGTTGATGAGCACGCCGCGCGCGCCGTTGATCGACGTCTCCATGAGCGGGCTCGCAACGGCCATGCGGGCAGCGTCCTCCGCCTTGCCCTTGCCGGCGGCGCGGCCGACGCCCATGTGGGCGAAGCCGGCGTCTTTCATGACGCAGGTGACGTCCGCAAAGTCGAGGTTGATGAAGCCGGTGTTCTTGATGAGATCGGAGATGCTCACGACGGCCTGACGCAGCACGTCGTCCGCGATCTCGAAGGCGTTGGCCAGCGTGACCTTCTGGTCGGTGGCGAATTTCAGGCGGTCATTCGGGATGATGAGCAGGGAGTCGACCTTGCCCAGCAGCTCGTTGATGCCGACCATAGCCTGATCCATGCGGCGCTTGCCCTCGAACTTGAAGGGCTTGGTGACGACGCCGACGGTCAGGATGCCGGCCTCGCGGGCAATGTCCGCGATCGTGGGCGCTGCGCCCGTGCCGGTGCCGCCGCCCATGCCGGCGGTGATGAAGACCATGTCGGCATTTTCCAGGCTCTTGGCAATGTTGTTGCGGCTCTCCTCGGCGCTGCGCTTGCCGACGTCGGGATCGCTGCCGGCGCCCTGACCGTGGGTCAGCTTCTCGCCGATCTGGATCTTCTGGTCTGCGCTGGAGACGGCCAGAGCCTGCTTATCTGTATTGACAGCCACGTACTCAATTCCCTGAGTGCCGGACTTAACCATGCGGTTTACGACATTGTTGCCGGCCCCGCCAACACCAACGACCTTGATGGTGACGACATTTTCCGGACCGGACTCGGTAGCAAAGGACATATTCGGTTCCTCCCTGTTGTTTCTATTTGTATCAGCGCTCGGCGCGTGTGCGCTCTGAGGGCCGTTTCTTGGCGGATTTCGCTTTTGTCTGTTCTTATTCTTTCCCATTTTATATCGTTTTCCTTATCAGGTCAATCTTTTTTTGTGAACATTCAGCCGGGGCTGAAATGTGCGCGCTTGTCGATCGACAGATCAATAGTGCCGGTATCGCCGGCCGTGAGCTGCGATATGGCGCTCTGGAGCATGCCGAATTTATACTCGATATTCTCGTTTGCACCGAGGCGCACCGTGAACCGCCCGTCATAGAGAAAGCTCGGGCTCGCCGCGTCCGAAAGGTCGATCACCGTGACCTTGGACGCCATGTCGCGCGTGAGCAGCTGCCCGAGGATCGCCGCAAGGTACGTGACCTTCGGCGCGTCGGCGTCGCCGGCGTTGAGCACCTCGCCGACCTTCGGTTCCACCGGCGTGATGCCGTCGATGCGGGCGAGGCCGGTCAGTTCGCTGTCCGTGACGGACTTGAGCAGCTTGCAGTTCTGGTCGACGACCCAGTAGCCGTCGTCCGCCTTGACATAGGCCATGGCGCTGCTCTCCTGGATCGTAATGGTGACGCGGTTCGGCAGGGCGCGCGTGACCTTTGCTTTGTCCACATAGGGAAGCTTGCTGAAGATGCGGCTGGCCGCCGAGAAACGGTTGATGAAAAAGAGGTTGTCGCCCTTGCCGATGCCCGAGGCGTCAACGACCTCCTCGGCCGTGTAGATGGAGTTTCCGACGACCTCGACCTTCGAGACGCGGAAAAACACGCTCATCCCCAGCACAAGCGCCACGCAGATCAGCAGGAAGATCAGCGGCTGCAGCAGCGATCTCCCCCGCCCTGCGGACGGACGGCGCACACGGCGCGCACGGCGCTGCCGGGACTGCCGGGACTGCCGGGACTGCTTCGATTGTTTCATAGGCAGAGATTCCTTTCACCGCGGCGCGGCACAGCGCACGTCAGCGCCCAGCGCCGACAGGCACGCGTCGAAGCGGTCGTACCCGCGGTCAATATACCCGTCGTCGAGAAGCTCGGTCGCGCCCTCGGCGCAAAGCCCGGCCACAAGCATGGCCGCGCCGCCGCGCAGGTCGCTTGCCGTGAGCGGCGCGCCGGTGAGCCGCTCGACGCCGGTGACATACGCCACACGGCCCTCGATGCTGACGGCTGCGCCCAGACGCCGGAATTCCTCGGCATGACGGTAGCGGTTGGTAAAGATGTTTTCGGTGAACACCGTGGTGCCCTTTGCCCGCAGGCAGGCCGCCATGAGCGGCGGCTGCGCATCCGTGGGAAAGCCCGGATACGGCTGCGTGACGACCGGGCGCGGCGCCGTGAGCTGTCCATCCGATGACAGGCGCACGGCGGACGCCGTTGTGATTATAGCACATCCCGCCTCAGAAAGCGAGTCAAGAACGGTCGAAAAGTGTGCCGGATCTACATCCTGCAGCTCCACCTCGCCGCCGCAGGCAGCGGCAGCGCACAGGATCGTCGCTGCGACGATGCGGTCGGGCATGATCGTGTGCTCGACAAACGGCCGCGGCCGGAAGCCGCCGACCGTGACCGTGGACGTGCCCGCGCCGGAAATATCCGCGCCGAGCTTGCGCAGGTAGCATTGCAGGTCGGCGATCTCCGGCTCGCGCGCGGCATTGCAGATGACCGTCTCCCCCGCCGCTGCGCAGGCAGCGAGCATGGCGTTTTCCGTCGCGCCGACGCTCGGAAACGGCAGCAGGATGCGCCGCCCCTGAAGCGCGTGCGCCCGGCAGATGATGTCGCCGCCGCGCTCCGTGACCTCCGCGCCGAGCGCGCGCAGCGCGTCCAAGTGCAGGTTCACCGGCCGCGGCCCGAGCTCGCACCCGCCCGGCATGGACAGGCGCGCCGTGCCGAAGCGCGCGAGGATCGCGCCGAGAAAGATGACCGACGAACGCAGCTCCCGCATGAGTGCGTGCGGGATGAAATCGCAGTGCATCCCGCGCGAGTCGATGCGCACCGTGTCCCCGTCGCGCACCGCCGTGCAGCCGAGATGCTGCAGGATGCGCAGCGTGGTCGTCACGTCCCGCAGATCGGGCACGTTGTGCAGAACCGTCTCACCTCCGGAGAGCACCGACGCCGCCATGATCGGCAGCACCGCATTCTTGGCGCCCTGCACCCGCGTACTCCCGGTCAGCCTGTTTCCGCCGTAAATGTGCCATATGCTCATGATCTTTCCTCCGCACAGCAAATTCATGCCATCCTATGCAGAGAAACGCGAAGTTGTCATTTTGTATGCCGGTCCGCCAGCTCAAGCACCAGATCGGCAATGCGCTCGGCGGCATCGCTCACGCCGGCGGCACGCATATTGTCCGCCATCTGCGCAAGCTGTGCACCGTCGGAGAGCAGGTCGCTGACGAGGTTATACAGGTCGTCCGCCGTGAACGCCCCTTCGAGCAGCACCTTTGCGCCGCCGGCGCGCTCGAGCACGCGTGCGTTGCGCTCCTGATGGTTGTTCGTGACGTTCGGCGACGGGATGAGCACGGCGGGCTTGCCGATGCACGTGAGCTCGGCAAGCGTGGACGCGCCTGCGCGGCACAGCACAAGATCGGCCGCGTCCATCACCAGCGGCATATCGTAGATGTACGGCCGCACATCCATGCCGTGTGCCGCGAGATCGGCCGGGCACTTTTCCAGCAGCGCCGTGTGCATCTTCTCATAGCCGTTGCGCCCAGCCGAGTGGATAAGCGAAAACGGTGCGCCCGTCACGGCGGCGCGGGTGATGAAGGCCGTCATGATCTCGTTCATGTATGACGCGCCGAGCGACCCCCACACCGACACGACCAGCGGCTTTTCGGGGTCGAGCCCGAGCTGGCGCTTGGCCTCCGCCTTGGAGCAGGCCGTGAATGCGCCGCGCACCGGCGTGCCGGTGACGACGACCTTGTCCTGCTCGCTGTAGTGCTGCTTGCTCTCCTCGAAGCCGACCAGAATACGGTCGACCGCTCCGGCGAGCATCTTCGTCGTCAGGCCGGGTACGGCGTTGGACTCATGCACGATGGCCGGAATGCCGAGCTGCGCCGCCGCCTTGAGCACGGGGTAGCACACATAGCCGCCCGTGCCGATGGCAACGTCGGGCTTGAAGTCCTCAATGATCTTGCGCGCGTCCTTCGTCGCCTGCCGCGCATTGTGCAGCGAGCGAAAGTTATACACGATCTCCGATGGCTTGAGGCTGCGGTGGATGTTCGTGACCTCCACGGTCACGATGTCATAGCCCGCGCGCGGAACGAGGTCCGTCTCCATCTTGCCGTTTGCGCCGACAAAGAGGATGCCGCAGTCGGGCATCCGGTCGCGCAGGACGCCCGCGACCGCAAGCGCGGGGTTGATGTGGCCTGCGGTACCGCCGCAGGTAAAGAGAAAATTCATAGTCAGTCCCTCCCGGAATATCGAAACTCAGGCGGCACGCGCCGCCGAGACAGCTTGCAGAATCGGATGCTACCGCGCTTTCTTCGTCGGAATGTCGCGCGATATGCTCAGAATAATACCCATTTCACCGAGCTGCATCAGCAGCGCCGTGCCGCCATAGCTGAAAAACGGCAGCGAGATGCCGGTGCAGGGGATGAGATTCGTGACGACCGCGATGTTCAAAAACACCTGGATCGACAGCAGCGTCGTGATGCCGACGCCGACGAGAAAGCTGTAGCGGTCGGGCGAGTGCGCGGCGATCCAATAGCCGCGGCAGATGAGCAGCGCGAACAGGATCAGAATCGCAACCGCGCCGACATAGCCAAGCTCCTCGCAGACGATGGAAAAGATGTAGTCATTGTGCTCCTCCGGCAGGTAGAGATATTTCTGCCGGCTCTGGCCGAGGCCGAGCCCGAGAAAACCGCCCGAGCCGATGGAATACAGCGACTGCACGATCTGATAGCCGGCAGCGCTCGTGTCAGCGAACGGATCGCGCCACGACACGATGCGCTTGTGCACATAGGGCACGAACTTGCCCGCAATCAGCAGCAGCGCGCCCGCGCCGCCCATACCGATGAGCAGGTATGAGAGCTTGATGCCGCCGACAAACATCATCACGATCGCCAGTGCCATGATGATGATCGACGCCGACAGATGCGGCTCGAGCATGAGCAGGATGACGATGCCGCCGGTGATGACCATGAACGGCACGACGCCGTAGCGGATCGTCTGCATCTGGTCTTTGTATGTGCAGATCATGCTCGAGAAAAACAGCACGACCGCGATCTTTGCGATCTCCGACGGCTGAAACGTCGTAAAGCCGAGACTCAGCCACCGGCGCGCGCCGCCGCCGACCACGCCGATGTGCGGGATCCAGACGATGGCGAGCAGGAAAATACTCACGCCCAGCAGCGCGAGCGACCAGCGGCGGTACGTCGCCATGCGCACGTGGGAAAACAGGATCATACCCACGACGCCGGCCACAGCGAAGCCCGCCTGCCGGACGAAATAATACGTCGGCGACTTACCCTGCGCATAGGCGCGGGCAAAGCTCGACGAGAGCACCATGATGACGCCGATCGCCAGCAGCAGCAGCGTGAGCACGAAAAACGGCAGGTCAAAGCTGCCGCGCTTTGCCCCGGCAACCGCCCCTGTCCGGCACGCAGGAAGTCTCAAACCGGATATATTCATGAACGCACCTCCCTGCGCCGCGGCGCGCTCACGCACCGAAGCGGTGGAACACGCCGATAAACGACAAAACTGCAAACAGCACCGTCACGCCGGCAAACAGCGCCACGATCTGCTTTTCCTTCCACTTGTGGCCCGTCCAGCCGCCCATCTCCAGATGGTGGTGGAACGGGGACATCCTGAACACGCGCTTGCCGTGCGTGAGCTTGAAGTAGCCGACCTGAATGATGTCCGAGAGCGCCTCGACGATGTACATGATGCCGACCGTCACGAGGATGAGCGGCATATCGTAGGCGAAGGCCAGCGCCGCGACTGCGCCGCCGAGAAAGAGCGAACCCGTGTCGCCCATGAACACCTTGGCCGGATTGAAGTTATAGATCAAAAAGCCCAGCAGGCCGCCGGCGATGCCGGAGGCGAACACGCCGAGGGACAAAAATCGCTCGCCCCAGAGAATGGACAGCACGGCAAAAAAGATGCACACCGGCATCGTCGTGCTCGCGGCGAGGCCGTCCACGCCGTCGGTGAGGTTCACGGAGTTGACCGTGCCGACGATGACGAAGGCGGCGAAGATCACATACAGCGGCTCGGAGATCGGAACGGTCGTGTTCCAGAACGGGATGTAGAGACTGTCGAGCGCGACATATCCGAAGCGGCGCATGAGAAAAATGAACGCCACGGCCGCCGCCAGCTGCAGCAGGATCTTCTTGCCGGCCGTCAGACCGAGATTCTGCTTCTTCTTGAGCTTTTCATAGTCGTCCAGAAAGCCGATCGCGCCGAACACGAGCGCGAACGCCAGGCAAAACAGGTGGCCGTATTCGCCCTCGGCCATGCAATCAAAGCCGACCGACAGGCACACGACCGCGATCGCGGCGATGAACATCAGTCCGCCCATAGTCGGCGTGCCCTGCTTGGACATATGCCATGTGGGGCCGTTTTCCTTAATGCTCTGCCCCGCCTTGATCCGTTTGAGATACGGGACCAGGAAAAATCCGACGACGGCCGACGCCGCAAACGCGATGACGAACGCCAGTATCAGCTTCAGTGTCATTTCTCTTTCTCTCTCTTCCTCTTGTCGAGTATTTCGGCGACGATCTCGCGCTCATCCATGTGCACCTTCGTCTTGCCGATGATCTGGTAATCCTCATGGCCCTTGCCGCAGAGGATGATCACATCGCCCGGGCAGTGGTTTTCGATCGCATAGGCGATGGCCTCGCGCCGGTCGGGGCGCACGACATAGGGCGTGTGCGTCTCCTTGAGGCCGGGGAGAATGTCGGCAATGATCGCCTCCGGGTCTTCCGTGCGCGGGTTGTCGCTCGTGACGATGACGAAATCCGCCTTCTGACCTGCGATGCGTCCCATCTTCGGGCGCTTGCCGCGGTCGCGGTCTCCGCCGCAGCCGAAGAGAAACACCAGCCGCGCAGGCGCAAACTCGCGCACCGTCGTGAGGATGTTGTCGATGGCGTCGGGCGTGACGGCGTAGTCGATAAGGATGGTATAGTCCCCGTCGGTCTCGAGCGGCTCGGCGCGTCCCTTGACGGGCTTTGCCGTATCAAGCGCAGCCGCGCAGTCATCGAGCGAGATGCCGAGCGCGCGCGCACAGGCAATGACGCTCAGCGCGTTGTAAACAGAGAACATGCCGGGGATGCCGAGGCGCATGCGCGCGATCGCATCGCCGCTCATGGCGACAAAGCGCACGCCGGACGCGCTCAGGCGGATATCCTTGGCCACAAGGTCTGCGTCGTTGCGCTTGGCGGAGTAGGTCTGCATCGGGCACTTGGCGCGCTCGAGCATGACGTGCGCCCAATCATCGTCGGCGTTGACGATGCCGGCATCGCTCTGCGCGAACAGCAGCGCCTTGGCCTCCGCATAGGCCTCCATGGTCTTATGGAAATCCAGATGATCCTGCGACAGGTTCGTGAAGATGCCCACGCGGAAGCGGATGCCCTCCACGCGGTGCAGCACGAGTGAGTGCGACGACACCTCCATGACCGCATGCGTACAGCCGGCATCGACCATCCGGCGCAGGAGCTTTTGCAGCTCATAGGTGTCCGGCGTGGTGTGCTCGGTGTGCAGCACCTCGTCGCCGATGATGTTCGCGTTCGTGCCGATCAGGCCGACCTTCGTGTGCAGACACTGCTCGAGCATGTGCTTGATGAGCGTGGTGACGGTGGTCTTGCCGTTGGTGCCGGTCACGCCGATCATGGTCAGCTCACGCGACGGGTTGCCGAAAAATTCGCAGCAGATGCGTGACAGCGCAAGGCGGCTGTCGGCCACGAGGATATACGGGATATCGACCTCCGGCTTCTTCTGGCAGAGCACGACGGCCGCGCCGCGCGCGACGGCTGCGCCGATGAAGCGGTGGCCGTCGGACTCATACCCGCAGACGGCGGCAAACAGGTCGCCGGGCTGCGTGGTGCGCGAGTCAAAGCTGATATCCCGAACGTCCAGTTCCGGATCGGCGGTGCATTCCAGCACATCCAGAACGGACAGCAGTCGCTTGAGTTTCATAATGGTACCTCCGTTTGTTCGTCAGTATCTGCCCAGCATGCTCGAATCACTCGTCACGAGCGTGACCTCCACGACCGTGCCGTGGTCCAGCTGCGTGCCGGCGGCCACAGTCTGGCCGGAGACGATCTGTGCAGTGTCCGTGATGGAGCTGTTGGTCTTGATGTACAGACCCAGCGCGGCCATGCGGTCGCGGGCCGTCTGATAGCTGAGATTGGTCAGATCTGGCATGGTCTCCTTGTCGGGCGAGGGCTCCTTGCCCGCATAGAGCAGGATGGTGCTGCCGCCGGCAACGACCGCGCCGCTGCCCGGAAGCTGCGCCGTGACCGTGCTGCCGTCGCCGTAGATGCGCGCCTGCAGCCCGACCTCCTCGAGCGCGGCCTTCGCCTGCGCAACGGTCAGACCCGTCACGTTCGGCACGGTCTTATCCATGTGCGTCTTTTCCGTCTCGGAATACGACGGCTCCACGCCGAGGTACGGCAGGATGTCCGCCATCATTTTGCCGACGGTGGGCGCGGCCATCTGGCCGCCGCTGATGTAGATGCCGGTGCTGCTGCTCGGCGTATCGAGCAGCACGAGGATGACGATCTGCGGATCGTCCGCCGGCGCAAAGCCGATGAACGAGACAATGTATTCCTTCGCGCCGCCGGCCACATCCTGCGCGACCTTTTCCGACGTGCCGGTCTTGCCGCCGATGCGGTACCCGGCGACATAGGCGTTCTTGCCGGTGCCGTCGACGGGGTCACCGACGACCTGCTCAAGGATCTGGCGCACGGTGGCGCTCGTCTGCTCGCTCACGACCTGACGCACCACGGTCGGCGAATTGGACACGACCGCTTCCCCATCGCCGTTGACGATACTCTTGACCACATAGGGCTTCATGAGATAGCCGCCGTTGACGCAGGCGCTGACCGCCGTGATGAGCTGCAGCGGCGTGATCGTAAACGTCTGACCGAACGAGGCCGCCGCGAGCTGCGAGAAGTTTTCGGGATCGTAGAACGTGTTCTGGCTCCACCAGATGCTGCCGCTCTCGCCGGACAGGTCGATGCCGGTCTTGGCGGTGAGGCTGCTGTCGACGTTGTTGGTCAGATTCAGGAAGCCGAACGCCTCGGCGTATTTGTAGAACGTGCGCGCGCCGACGAGCTGACCGATCTGCACGAGCGCGACGTTGCACGAGTGCTGCATGGCCTGCGTGAGCGTCTGGCTGCCGTGACCGGCCGTCTTCCAGCACTTGACGGGATCGGTACGGCCGAGCACGGGGATGCTTCCGCCGCAGTAAAACGACGAGCTCTCGCTCACCACGCCCTCCTCGAGCGCCATGGCCAGCGTGATGATCTTGAACGTCGAGCCGGGCTCGTAGGTGTCCGAGAGCGCCTTGTTGCGCCACTGCTTCTGCTGCGCGGCAGTCAGCAGCTCCGAGCGCTTGTCGGGATCGGTCTCGGCGTCAATGGCCTCCTGATCCTTGTCGCTGACCTTCTGGTAGTTGTTCAGGTCGAAATTCCCGAGCGAGACCATGCCGAGGATCGCGCCGGTGCTCGGGTCCATGGCAATGGCAGCCGCGCCGTTTTGCACGTCGTAGTCCTCGACCGCCTGCTGCAGGTGCTTTTCGAGGTAATACTGGATGGTCGCGTCGATGGTCAGGTTCATGTCGTTGCCCTTCGTCTCGTCGTAGTAATCCTCGTAGTTGACAAAGAGCATATCCGTGCCGCGGTTGTCCGTTGCGCGGATGATGCGGCCGGTGCTGCCGGCAAGATAGCTGTCATAGCGCTGCTCGAGACCGTAGCGTCCCTCGTTGTCCTGCCCGACGAAGCCGATGACGTGCGCGGCCAGGCTGCCGTAGGGATAGTAGCGCTTGGTGTCCGGCTCGATCTTGACGCCGACGAGCTTCTTCTCTTTTTTGAACGCGCGCACCTTTTCCGACACGTCCGGCTCGACCTTTCGCTTGACGACCTCATACCAGCGGTCGGTGTTTTTCGTCATGCTCAGGATCTTATCATAATCGACGTCGAGAATCTCGGAAAGTTCTCGCGCGATCAGCTGCGGGTCCTCGTTGTTCTTTGCGATCTCGGCCGGGCTGATGAAGATCGTGTCGACCGAGGCGTTCATGGCCAGGATCTTGCCGTTCGTGTCATAGATCGCGCCGCGCGAGGCCGTGATCTCCGTCTCGCGTACCTGCTGGTCGATTGCCATTTTTTCATACTCGTCATGGTGTATGATCATGACGCTGAACAGCTTGATGCCAAGGACAGCAAATGCAAGGATGCCGCACACAATCAAAAGCAGGCGTGTGCGGCGGAGCATCATGATATTCGGTGTTTTGGTACTTGCTCGAAAGGGCACGCGGTTATCCCTGCGCCCGGAAGTTTCATTCGCCATGTCTGTCTCCTTGTTTCTGCGGGGATGGTACTATCATACAGGCTGGCTCATCGAAAATATTCCACAATGGAGGTGAGGAAATCGCCGAAACGGTCAGCAAGGCTCAGCGGCTCTGCCGCGGTCTGGTCCAGAACCACCGCCGTATCCGCGGCGTCGCTGCTGCTGATGTAGTAGAGCTGATCGCTGCGCGGCTTTTGCATACCGAGCTCATGGATGGCGTAGTCCTCGATCTCCGTGAGGTTGAACGCGCTCTCATAGTCGATGCGCAGGCGCGTCTGCTGCTCCTGCAGCTCGGCGTACTGATCCTCCAGCGCCGACACCTGCGCCGACGCCTGCGAGAGCTGCACGCGCGCGACGAGCGAAAAGACGATCAGCACGGCGGCAATGGCAAAGCCGAGCACCGCCATCGGGGCGATCGCCTGCTTGGGCCTCGGTGCGGATTCCGGGACGACGGTCTCCGTCGGCCGGGGTGCATGCGGCAGATCTACCGGAGCGGCACTGTACAGGTACTCCTCCGCAGCCGTGCTGCGCAGGTCATACGCCGCATTGCCGTCCATGCGCGCTGTATTCCGTTTTCTCGAAGCGGGAGATGCCATGACGGATTCCTTTCTCAGACACGCTCCGCGACACGAAGTTTCGCGCTGCGGGCGCGGGGGTTAGATGCGAGTTCCTCCTCACCGGGCAGGATCGGCTTGCGGGAGACGCTGCGCAGCGTCTGCACAAAGCCGCAGGTGCACACCGGCGCCTCGCGCGAGCAGGTGCAGCCATGCTCCCGCCGGGCGATGCCGGCCTTGACGATCCGGTCCTCGAGGGAATGGAAACTGATGACGCACAGCCGCCCGCCGGTGCGGAGCTTATCGGGTGCGGTGTCCATCATCTCGCGCACCGCCGCCAGCTCATCGTTCACGGCGATGCGGATCGCCTGAAAGCTGCGCTTGGCGGGATGCTGCTTTTCGCGCAGCGCCGCGCCCGGCATGGCCGAGCGGATCACGTCGACCAGCTCCATCGTGGTCGCGATCGGCTGCTGCGCCCGGGCGCGAACGATCGCCCCGGCGATGCGAGGTGCATAGCGCTCCTCGCCGTATTCATACAAAATGCGCTTGAGTTCACCCTCCGGCCACTCGTTGACAACGTTCCATGCGCTCAGCCCCTCGGTCGCGTCCATGCGCATATCGAGCGGCGCGTCGTGCATATAGGAAAAGCCGCGCTCCGACTCGTCGAGCTGCGGCGAGGAGACACCGAGGTCAAAGAGCATGCCGTCCACGGCGTCGATGCCGAGGCGGTCAAGAATGGCGGCCGCGTCGCGGAAGTTGCCGTGCACGAGCTGCACACGGTCTCCAAACGGCGCCAGACGCGCACCGGCGCGCTCGATGGCCGTCTCATCGCGGTCAATGCCGATGAGCTTTCCGGTCGTGAGGCGCGCGGCGATTTGCTCGGAGTGGCCGCCCATGCCGAGCGTACCGTCAACATAGATGCCATCCGGCCGGATGTTCAGATTTTCAATACACTCGTGCAGCAGCACGGAGATATGCAGGGCGTCCATCAGAAATCCAACTCCTCCATCACGGCGGCGATGTTCTCCGGCAGCGCCTCAAGCGGGCAGATCTCGTCCCAGCGCGCGCTGTCCCAGAACTCCGCGTGGTTGTTGCTGCCGACCACGGTGACGCTCTTGGTGAGACCCGCAAATTCACGCAGGTGCTGCGGCAGGAGAATACGCCCCTGCCCGTCCAGCTCACAGCGTGCGGCATACGCGAACAGCGGACGCATCTTGCGCTGCTGCACGTTGGTCATGGCCGCCACCCTGCGGGCGACGTCGTCCCAGTTTTCCTGACTGTAAGCAGACAGGCACTTCTCGGGCGAGATCGTCACATAAAACGTTTCGCCGAGTTCTTCGCGGAGCTTGGCCGGGATGAACAGACGGCCTTTGGCGTCCAGCGTGTGCTGATAGATACCGGTCATGCTGCATCCCCCCTTCTCCGGAATCGTGCACCTACGCACCTCTTGCGTGGGGTTTTGTGCCCTTTTAAACCACTTCGCCCCACACGGTATCCTCATTATAGTGGCAAGACGGAAAAATTGCAAGGAGAAATTCCCGCCCATTTCTTGCAATTTCCGACATTTCTGGCGATTCGACCGTTGTTTTCCCGGTCACAAGGCTTTGCGTTTCGCGCCGAAAAAAGGAAATAGCGGCACAAGATATGCCGCCAAACCGGGAAAAAGCACCCGCCGGGAACACCGGGAGCGCATTGTGTGGGAAAAATTTTCGGCAAAACGCAAAACCGCCGCCGGATGCTCCGGCGGCGGTTCAGGTGTGCGGTTAAGCGGCAGTCAGTTGACTTCCTCATCCAGCGGCGCATCGTCCTCGAAGTGGATCTCGGGCTGACGCGCAGCGGGTGCTGCAGCGGGCGCTGCGGGCGCGGCCGTGCTGCCGGCGACGCCCTGAAACGCGGCGTGTGCCTGCTGCACGCTGCCGAGCGCGGCGGAGATTGCCTCCTCCGTGCGGCGCAGCGCATCCACGCAAAACTGGCTCGAGGCCTGACGCAGTGCATCGGCCTTGGCCTGCGTGGAGGCGAGCATCTCGTTGCTGCGTGCCTTGGCAATGCGCACGATCTCCTGATCGTTCACGAGCGCGCGGGCGCGCTCCTCTGCCTGATTGCGGATGCCCTCGGCCTCGCGTTTGGCGTTGTTGATGAATTCGTCGCGGGCGGAGACCAGACGCTTCGCCTCGGAAAGCTCGACCGGCATGGCGGTCTTGATCTCATCGAGGATCTCGAGAACCTGGTCGCGCTCGACGATGCACTTTTCGTTGCCGAGCGGCACGCCCCATGCCTCCGACACCATGGTATAAAGCTGGTCAATCAGTTCCATGACTTCGTTGTCCATTTTGTTTCCTCCCAAAGCGTGTTTCCGGCAGAGCCGGTCAAAACTTCCCGGATCCGATCATTCGCTGCGCATGGCGCGCGCGCGCACGTCCTCGATGATCTCACACGGTACAAACGGCGTCAGATCCGCACCGTAACCGGCGAGCTCCTTGACGACCGACGAACTGAGAAACGTGTACTTCTGGCTGGCCGTCAGGAACATGGTGTCGAGCTCCGGATTGATCTTCTTATTGATGAGCGCCATCTGGAATTCGTTTTCAAAATCCGTATTGGCGCGCAGGCCCTTGACGATCACCGCGCCCTCCGGGAAAGTCTTGGCGTACTCGGCGAGCAGGCCGTCAAACGTGTCCACCGCCACATTCGGGAAGCGGCCGATGACGCGGTGCGCCAGCGCCACCCGCTCCTCGCGCGTAAACATGGGGTGCAGTTTCCCGGCGTTGGGCATGATGCACACGACGACGCGGTCGAAAATCGTGGATGCGCGGCGGATGATGTTCAGGTGACCGAGGGTGATGGGGTCAAAGCTGCCGGGGTAAATCGCTGTTTTCATGCGTGGGTTCCCTTTCCGTAGAGCGTGAGCTTGATCTTGCCATAGCTGCGCTCCGTAAGCAGATAATATGGCTGAGGAAGCTGCGGAAGCTCCTTTTCACGGCGGCTTTCACACACGATGATGCCGCCCTCAGCTAATATATCAAACTGTACAACATTTGCAAGTGCTTTGTCAAGTAATCCCGTATCATACGGCGGATCGAGAAAGATCAGGTCGAATTTTCCGCACGTGCGCAGATAGCCGAGCGCCTCCCCCTGCACCACGTCGCCCTGCAGGCGGCAGTGCGCGAGGTTGGTGCGCACGAGCTGCACGGCCGCGCGGCTCTCATCGACGAACACGGCGCTGCGTGCGCCGCGGCTGAGCGCCTCGATGCCGAGCTGACCGGTGCCGGCAAAGAGGTCGAGCACGCGCCGTCCCTCGATGTCGAACTGGATGAGGTTGAACATGGACTCCTTGACATTATCGGTCGTGGGACGGGAAGCCATCCCCTCCGGCTCACGCAGCCTGCGGCCGCGCGCCGTACCTGTGATCACACGCATGGCGATTCTCCTTTCGGGTGATAGTGATCGTAGACCGCGCGGGCGACGCCCGCCGGAACGGCCGCGCACAGCGCCTCATACGAGGCCGCGCGGATGGCCTTGACGCTGCGGAATTCGCGCAGCAGTGCGTTGCGCCGCTTCTCGCCCACGCCGGGGATCTGATCGAGCTCGGACGCAAGGCTCTCGCGCCGCAGCCGGCGCTGATAGTCGATGGAAAAACGGTGCGTCTCCTCCTGGATCGTGCCGATGAAGGAAAAGACCGCGGGATTTGCGGCGATGCCGATCTCGTGTCCGCCGGGCGTGATGAGCGCGCGCGTGCGGTGGCGGTCATCCTTGACCATGCCGAACACCGGCACGGACAGCCCGAAGCCGTCGAGCACCGCCTGCGCAACGCTCGCGTGCTCCGCGCCGCCGTCGATGAGCAGCAGATCCGGCAGCGGGCAAAAGCCCGGGTCGCCGTCGAGATAGTGCTGAAAGCGGCGCGTGAGCGCCTCGTGCATGGCGCCGTAGTCGTTTTGTCCGTCCGTCGTGCGGATGCGGAACTTCCGGTAGTCGGACTTGCGCGGCCGGCCGTGCTGAAACACGGTCATACCGGCGACGATGCCGCTGTCGCCGAGGTTGGAGATGTCGAACGCCTCGATGCGCTCGGGCGGTGCGTCAAGTTCGAGCGCGCGCTGCAGCCATTCGAGTGTCTTGAGGCTGCGCTGCGCCTTGGTCGTTGCGATGAGGATCTCCTCGCGCGCGTTTTTGGCCGCCATCTCCGTCAGGCGGCACTTGTCGCCGCGCTGCGGCACGGTGAGCGCGACCTTGTGCCCCGCCGCCTCGGTGAGCAGCCGCTCGAGCGCGTCCTGTCCCTCGAGCGGGCACGGCAGCAGCACCTGCCGCGGATACGCGCCGCGGCTCTCGTAATACTGCTGCACGAGCGCGGCGAGCGCCTCCCCGTCGGGCTCCATCGGCTCGTCAAGGAAGGATCGATCCTTGTCCGTGAGGCTGCCGTCGGTAAAGTGCAGCACGGTGAAGCAGCACTTTGCCCCGCGCGCAAAGCCGACGGCGTCCGTGTCGGAGTAAGCCGTAGCGATGACGCGCTGGTGGTTTTTCAGCCCCTCGATTGCGCGCAGCCGGTCGCGCAGCGATGCCGCATATTCAAACCGCAGCGCCTCGGCCGCGGCCTGCATCTGCTCGGTCAGCTCGGCGGTCAGCTCCGCCGTGCGCCCGTCAAGGATCATCTCCGCCTCGCGGATGGCCTGCAGATACTGCGCACGTGTGACGTCCTTCAGGCAATAGCCTGCGCAGGTGCCCATGTGGTAATTCAGGCACGGGCGGGCACGCCCGATGTCGCGCGGGAAGCGGCGCGTGCACGTCGGCAGGCGCAGCGTTTTGCACACGGTATCGATGATCTCCGCCGTCATGCTCCGCCCGCCGTACGGACCGAAGTATTTCGCGCCGTCCTTTTCCGTGCGGTTGACGAGCGAAAACGTCGGGTACGGCTGCGTCACGTCCAGACGCACGAAGGGGTAGCCCTTGTCGTCCTTGAGCAGAATGTTGTATTTTGGCTTGTGCAGCTTGATGAGCGAGTTTTCGAGCACGAGCGCCTCAAACTCGGACTGCACGACAATGACATTGAAATCCGCAACGTGCGCGACCATGGCCGCCACCTTCGGCAGGTGCTCGCCGCGAAAATAGCTCGTGACGCGGTTTTTGAGCGCTTTTGCCTTACCGATGTAGATGACCTCGCCGTGCTCGTCGAGCATGATGTACACGCCCGGCAGCAGCGGGAGCATATTGGCCTTTTCGCGCAGCTGTTCGGGTCGGAGTTTTTCCATAGCGTTCTCCTGCTGTGCCGAAAAATCTGCGGTCAGGAAAACAGGGGCGTGCTGTAGACACGCCCCTGTTTCGGTTTCATGTTGTTGGGTTCACTCGGAGAAATCGGAATTGATCAGCGCCGTCAGGGTGTCGATCGCCTCCTGCTCGTCTGCGCCGTCTGCCACGAGGGTGACCGTCGTGCCCTTGACGATGCCGAGCGACAAGACGCCGAGAAGGCTCTTGGCGTTCACGCGTCTCTCGTCTTTTTCGATCCAGATGCTGCTCTTGAACTCATTTGCCTTCTGGATGAAGAAAGTCGCGGGCCGTGCATGGAGTCCCACCTGGTTGTTGATGACTGCTTCTTTCGTGATCATTTATCTCCACTCCTTATGCACAATTATGCTTGTTTTATCTTATCAAAAACGCCCTGCATCGTCAACCGATTTTCGGTTTTTCGTTGCTTTGCACAGCGTTTTTTCGCCGGAATTTTCCGTTTTTATTTCAGTTCGACAACGGTCACGCCGCTCTCGCCCTCACCGTAGCGGCCGAGGCGATAGGACTTGACGGCCTTGTTCCTGCGCAGCGACTGCTGCACGGCGGCACGCAGTGCACCGGTGCCCTTGCCGTGGATGATCGTGACCTTCTCAAGCTTGGCCATGACGGCGTTGTCGAGGAAGCGCTCCGTCGCGGCGACGGCCTCCATGCTGTCCATGCCGCGCAGGTCGATCTCGGACTCGGCAGCCACGCTGCGCAGGCTCGCTGCGTGCGCGGCGGCAAACTTTTCGGCCTCCGGCTTCTCGTTTTCAAGCAGATAGACGTCCTGCTCCTTGGCGGTCACGTTCATGATGCCCGCGCGCAGGCTCAGCGTCCGGTCGGCGGAGACGGCCGTGACGGTCGCCTTGATGTCGCCCATTTTGCGCAGCTGCACGGTGTCGCCAACGCGCACCGGGCGCGCAGAGACCTTTTTTTCCTGTATCTGCGGATGCGCCGCTGCGGCGGCTGCGTCCTCGGCGGCATTGAGCTTGCGGCGCAGCGCGGCGCGGGCGTCGTTAGCGCGGTGGTGGTCGGTGTCCGTTTTCTCCATCTTGCGCAGCGCGTCCAGCTCGCGCATCACCTCGTCCGCCGTCCGGCGTGCATCACCGATGATGCGCTCGGCGTCGCGGCGCGCCTTCTCGTCCGCCTTTTCCAGCCGCACGGACAGCTCCGCCTTCATGCGCTCGGCCTTGCGGCGGTCTTCCTCCGCGGCGCGCAGCTGACGGGCTGCCTCAGCGCGGTCGCGCTCCATGAGCTGGCGCACCTGCTCGAGCTTTTCGATGGTGGCCTCCATGCTCGCGCTCTCGGTGCTCACGCGGCTGCGGGCGTCGCTGATGATCTCCTCCGGCAGACCCAGCCGCTCGGAGATGGCGAATGCGTTGGATTTTCCGGGGATGCCGATCAGCAGGTGGTACGTCGGGCGCAGGGAGTCCACGTCAAACTCGCACGATGCGTTCATGACGCCGGGCTGCGTCGTGGCGTAGACCTTGAGCTCGGTATAGTGCGTCGTGGCGGCGATGAGCGCGCCGCATCTGCGTGCGTGCTCGATGATGGCGATGGCCAGCGCCGCGCCCTCGGTCGGGTCTGTGCCCGCACCGAGCTCGTCAAAGAGCAGCAGCGAGCGCTCGTCGCACGCCTGCAGCATACGCACGGTGTTGGTCATGTGCGCCGAGAATGTGGACAGCGACTGCTCGATGCTCTGCTCATCGCCGATGTCGGCCATGATCTCATCGAACACGGGCATGGTGCTGCCGTCGGCACACGGGATGTGCAGGCCGCACTGCGTCATTGCCGAGAGCAGACCGATGGTCTTGAGCGTGACGGTCTTGCCGCCGGTATTCGGGCCGGTGATGACGAGCGTGTCAAATTCGCCGCCGAGCGTCACGTCGATCGGCACGGCGGTATCCTTCGGCAGCAGCGGATGGCGCGCACGGTGCAGCGAGAGCTGCTTGTCCGTGAGCGCGGGCGCGACCGCATCGAGCTGGTAGGCAAGCTTTGCCTTGGCAAAGATGAGGTCGAGGCGCACGAGCACGTCAAAGTCGCTCGAGATGTCCTCGCGGTGCGCCGCGCACTCCGCCGAGAGCTCGGCAAGGATGCGCTCGATCTCGGTCTTTTCGCGCGCACGCAGCTCGCGCAGCTCGTTGTTCGCCTTCACGGCGGCCATCGGCTCGATGAACAGCGTCGCACCGGAGGCCGACACGTCGTGCACGAGCCCGGGCACGGCGCCCTTGTGCTCGGCCTTGACCGGCACAACGTAGCGCTCGGAGCGCGTGGTGATGATCGGTTCCTGCAGCGCCTTGGCATAGCTCGGCGAGGAGATGATCTTTTGCAGCGCATCGTGCACGCGCGCGCTTGCCGCGCGGATCAGGCGGCGGATGGACGTAAGCTCGCTCGAGGCGCTGTCGGCGATCTCGTCCTCGCCGGTGATGGAGGTGAAGATCTTCTCCTCCAGATAGCGGTTTGCCTGCAGCGCACTGAAGAGGTAATCGATGCACGTCTTGTCCTGCCGGTCGCCCGTGCCGTAGCCGCGCACGGCGCGCGCCGCCTGCAGCACGCCGGCGATGTCCAGCAGCTCGCGCGTGTTGAGCGCGCCGCCCATGTCCGCGCGCTGCAATGCCGCGCGCACATCCTTCACGCCGGAAAACGACGGGCTGCCCTTGACGACCATCATGCCGGCGGCGGCGCTCGTCTCGCCGAGCCGGGTCTCCACCACGGCGCGGTCGCCGCTCGGCCGCAGTGCCATGGCGTTGGCACGCGCCGTCTCGCTCACGGCCTGCGCCGCCAGCAGCGCCAGCACGGACGGCAGCTCAAGCGTCTGCAGGGATTTTTCGTAGGAATCCATAGGGTGTCTCCTTTGCAGGGGAAAAATTCAGATTCAGATGCGCGCCACGCCGCTCTCACGGGCGGCCTGCGCCACCGCCGCGGCCACAGCCGGACCGACGCGCGGGTCAAATGCCTTGGGAATGATGTAATCGGCGCTCAGCCCCTCGGGCGTGATGAGCGCTGCGAGCGCGTGCGCGGCGGCGAGCTTCATGGGCTCGTTGATGTCGGATGCGCGCACGTCGAACGCGCCGCGGAAGATGCCCGGGAAAGCCAGCACGTTGTTGATCTGGTTCGGATAGTCGCTGCGGCCGGTGCTGACGACGGCCGCACCCGCGGCCTTGGCCTCTTCGGGGAAGATCTCCGGCGTGGGGTTTGCGCAGGCAAAGACGATGGCGTCGCGGTGCATGGTGCGCACCATGTCGCCCGTCAGCAGACCGGGCTGCGACACGCCGATGAACACGTCCGCATCCCGGACGACATCCGCCAGCGTCCCCGCCTGACGGCGGAGGTTCGTGACCTCGGCCATCTCAGTCTTGATCCAGTTCATGTTCTCGGCACGGCCGGCATAGATCGCGCCCTTTCGATCGCAGAGCGTCACATCGCGCGCACCGGCGCGCAGCAGCAGCTTGCTGATGGAGATCGCCGCCGCGCCCGCGCCGGAGACGACGATCTTCACGTCCTCCAGCCGCTTTCCGACCACGCGCAGCGCATTCGTCAGCCCCGCGAGCGTGATGATCGCCGTGCCGTGCTGATCGTCGTGAAAGACCGGGATGTCGCACAGCTCTTTCAGCTTGCGCTCGATCTCAAAGCAGCGCGGCGCCGCGATATCCTCCAGATTGATGCCGCCGAAGCTGCCGGAGAGCAGATACACCGTGCGCACGAACTCGTCCACATCCTGCGTGCGGATGCACAGCGGGAAGGCGTCCACATCTGCAAACGCCTTGAACAGCACGCACTTGCCCTCCATGACGGGCATCCCCGCCTCCGGTCCGATGTCGCCCAGACCGAGCACGGCCGAGCCGTCCGTGATGACGGCGCAGAGATTGTGCCGGCGCGTGAGCGTGTAGCTTTTATCCGGGTCGCGCCGGATCTCCAGACACGGCTGCGCCACACCGGGCGTATACGCGAGCGACAGGTCGTCCTTCGTCGAGACCGGCACGCGGGCGTTGACTTCGATCTTACCGCCCCACTGCTCGTGCAGCCGGAGCGATTCTTTTGCGTAATCCATGGTCAGTCCTCCTGTTTCGGGTGCACCATATTCTCGGGGCGCACCCATGCGTCAAATTCCTCGGCCGTGAGCAGGCCGAGCTCCACCGCTGCGGCCTTGAGCGTCTGCCCGGTGGCGTGGGCATGCTTTGCGATCCTTGCCGCGTTTTCATAACCGATGTGCGGGTTGAGCGCCGTGACGAGCATGAGCGAGGCGTCCAGATGCGCCTGGATGGCATCATAATTCGGGCGGATGCCGCGCACGCAGTTGGCCTCAAACGAATCCATGACGTCAGCAAGCAGCCGCGCCGACTGCAGGAAGTTGTAGATCGTCACGGGCAGGAACACATTGAGCTGGAAGTTACCCTGCGAGGCGGCAAAGCCGATGGTCGTGTCGTTGCCCATGACCTGCACGGCCACCATCGTGACGGCCTCGCACTGCGTGGGGTTGACCTTGCCGGGCATGATCGACGAGCCGGGCTCGTTGGCCGGGATGATGAGCTCTCCGATGCCGCAGCGCGGTCCGGACGCGAGCCAGCGCACGTCGTTTGCGATCTTCATCAGGTCGGCTGCCAGCGCCTTGAGCGCGCCGTGGGCAAACACCATCTGGTCCTTGCTCGTGAGCGCGTGGAATTTGTTCGGCGCAGACTCGAAGCTGTAGCCGAGCAGGGCGGAGATCTCCGCCGCCGCCAGATCGCCGAACGCCGCCGGTGCGTTGAGCCCCGTGCCGACGGCCGTGCCGCCGAGGGCGAGCTCGCGCAGCGCGCCGCACGCCTGCGTGAGCATGACGCGGTCATGGTCGAGCATGGCGCTCCAGCCGCTGATCTCCTGACCGAGCGTGAGCGGTACGGCGTCCTGCAGATGCGTACGGCCGATCTTCACCACGTCGCGGTACTCCGCGCTCAGGCGCTCGAGCGTCGCCAGCAGGCGGTCGATGGCCGGCAGGACCTGCTCCTCGAGCGCGACGCGCGCAGCCACGTGCATCGCCGTCGGGAAGGTATCATTCGAGCTCTGCGAGCAATTGACGTGATCATTCGGATGCACGAGCGTCTCCCCCAGCAGCGCATTGGCGCGGTGGGCGACGACCTCGTTGACGTTCATATTCGTCTGCGTGCCGCTGCCGGTCTGCCAGACGGCAAGCGGGAAGTTGCCGTCGAGCGAGCCGTCAAGGATCTCGTGGCAGGCAGTCTCGATCGCGCCGGCACGGCGCGCATCGAGCACGCCAAGCTGCGCATTCGCACGCGCGGCGGCAAGCTTTACGACCGCGAACGCGCGGATGATCTCCGGCGGGATCTTCTCGGTGCCGATGCGGAAATTTTCAAAGCTGCGCTGCGTCTGCGCGCCCCAGTAACGGTCGGCGGGCACACGCACCTCGCCCATCGTATCATGCTCCAGACGGTATTCCATCCTGTAACCTCTTTTCGCAAAAATCTCAGATGCCGCTATTATACGCCCATCTGCCCGCGCACCGCAACCCCGGAAACGCGCAAAAACAGCGCCGTCCGATTGGATGGCGCTGTTTTTTATCAGCCCGCGCGGCGCAGCACCCAGAGGCTCTGGATCTGCCCGGCAAGGGTGTCATAGTCCCAGCTCTTGCCTGAATTTGTGGTACTGTTTGGATCGTTGAGCGTGATCCTGTCGCCGTCGTGCCCGGTCAGGACGAGAAAGTGCCCGTCAGTCGTGAAGTCGCCGGGGCCGACGACCACGATGATCGGATTGCCGACGTCGAGATTGCGGTAGATGCGGTCCTTGTCCAGCGGAATCTGCGTCACGTCGAGGCCAAGCATCTGCCCGCCCTCGGAGATGAGCGCCCACTTGCTGCCGCTGCCGGGCACGTTGAACTGGTGCTGCTCGGCAAACCGGCACATCCAAAGCGGGTCTTTCGTCGTGTCACCGGTGAGGTAGATCGTGACCATGGACAGGCACGTCGGTCCGCAGCCGGCAAGACCGATGATGCTCTCGTTATATTCCCGGTAGCCCCAGCGCTCGTCCCACTGCAGCAGCAGCGGCACGGTCTCCGAACCCGCAAGACCACTGAGGTCGATCGTCGGGGTGAGGTCTTTCTTCTTCGGGTAGTCGCGCACGAAATCGCGCGCGTCCGGATTGCGGGCATAGAGCTGCACGAGCGCATCCGGATAATCGGCGAGCGAGACGTCGTTTTTCTCGGCATAGGTGTCCAGCTCGCGCTGCGCGCGCTCGGTCGTGGTCCTGCCGCTCGTGAGCAGGCCGCGCGCGAACACGCCGAACACGATCAGCGCCAGCAGCACCACGATGACGAGCAGACGCCGGCGGCCGCGTTTTCTTGTCTTTCGGGACATGGCGGGTCTCCTTTCCCGTAGGGGATGCTTCTGATTATACACGGTTTGCGGGCCGGAAATCCTGAAAAATTTCTGAATTCTTGCAAAAAAGCAAAACAGCCGGACGCATTCAGCGTCCGGCCGGGGTGATGGCAAGGATTCAGTTGGCCTGCGTCTGGCGGAATACATCGGTGAAGGTCTGATACGCGCCGTTGTTGCTCATGGGCGTGAGGTACATGAGCCCGTTTTCGAGCGTGCAGCGGAACATCTGCACCGTGCCGTTGTCGAGCGCCAGCGTCAGATTGTCGCCGTTGAGCGCGAACTCAAAGGCCTGCGCCGCACCGTCGGCGCTCGTATAGCTGCCCGTGCCGTCAACGCGGAACATCAGCTCGCGGATCGTGCCGGATTCCTTGATCTCGGTGGCCGTTTTCTCGCCGGTATCCGTGTCGGGCAGAATCTGGCTGAGGCTGCTGTCGTCCGCCTTCTTATCGGCATCCGTGCGCTCAAACGCCCACGTGCCGGCCAGGATCTTGTTGACCTCGCTGTCACCGGTCTGGATACCGGACCGGATGTCCGTCGTGGCCGTCGGCGTTGCCTCCGGGGCGGGCGTGGCCTGTGCCTCGACGCCGCGGCCGGTGCAGCCGGCGATCAGCAGCGTGCAGAACAGAAAAATCGCAGTGGTGAGAAGCTGAAAACGTTTCATCAGAACAGTCTCCTTTCCGGGGTGCACACGGAGCCGACCTTGACCGGCACCGCAGCAGTATCGGACTGCCGCTCGACGACCACAAACATGGCCACCATGAGCAGCGCGTTCGGCATCGGGCAGAACATGCCCGGGTTCGTCATGGAAATGAGCAGCATGGCAAAGTAGGATAGCGCGAAGGCCATCGTCGTGCGGCTGCGCTTGCGCCAGAGCAGGCGCACGCGGTCATAAAACAGCCAGCCGTAGCCGACCACGCCGACAAGGCCCATACTGCCGAGGATCTGCGCAATGAGGTTATGGTACCAGACGATGCTGCCCTCTACGCCGAGGAAGATCGGCGCATTGTGCATCGAACCGAGACCGCAGCCAAAGAGCGGATTCTTCACGAAATCCAGCAGACCCTGAATGAAAAACGTGTACCGGCTGTCATCCGGGGAGATGAGCGCGCCGTCGACCATGCGCGAGGCGAACAGCCGCGGCACGAGCGCGATCAGCAGCGCGACCGCCGGAATCAGGCTGATGAGCCCGACGCGGCGATAGAACGCGCGGCGCTCGGGATTGCAGTAATACACATAGGCCAGGCACAGCAGCAGCATCGCCGTGCCGAAGATCAGGCCGCTGCGCGAGCCGGTCATGAGCAGCATGAAGTACAAAAACGCGGCCGACAGGAAGTGCCGCCGGTCATGCGCGGCAAAGTACGCCGCGGCAGGCAGCGCGATGAGCAGCATCGTGGCGCTGAAGTTGCGATACTTGAAATAGATCGTGGCAAAGTTCTGCAGGAACTCCTGAAGGTTGCGCACATAAAACAGCGCCACCACAAAGCCCGTGAACAGACCACCGGCGTAGAGGATCTGCAGCATGCGCTCGGCAACGTCATAGTCGCGTGTGCGGTCCGCCTCGCTGCGGCACAGCACATAGACCAGCAGCATCACCACACCGAGACCAAGCGAATAGTACAGCGCGGTGGGCGAGAAGTACTCCTCGCGGGAAATAAAGCCAAGGCCGCCGAGCAGTGTCGCGACCGACACGGCCACCATGCCGTGCAGGCAGCCGCCGTTGTGCGGTGCACGGGCGTAGGCCCCGATGTGCACGAGCAGCGCCGCCGCGGCCAGCAGGCCGATCCACCAGAAGCGCAGCAGGCTGTAGAGCTCGTCATAAAACTCCGTGCCCACCATGGCCAGCAGCACGACCGGGAACAGGATGCTCAGCAGATCGTCGCAAAACAGCAGCAGGAAGATCAGCGTGGACATGACGAGAACGCCGCCCACGACCGGCAGTCCGACCGCCATGAACACCGCGAGCATCAGAAAGCAAACCGGGAAGTACAGCTTGCTGTGCCAGAAGCGGTCCGCCACGCTCTGACAGGCGGAAACGAGTGCCGACGCGCCGCCGACACGCTCATCGAGAAACGCGCACACACGGTCGAACATCCGCGCGAAGCCATGGCCGCGCCCCGTCTGCTCCGTATTCGATTGGACAAGCTTATCAAAAGCATTCATAAGCATCAAAAATCGTCCGGAAAGCTCCGCCGGGTCCGCCCGGCGCGGGAAGAAAATGATCGTGTAACCGGCTGATACCAGCCTAAATCTTCCCATCTTTCAATCGCGGATACATTATAGTGCGCCGTCTCCAGGAAGTCAATACTTAAAATAGATTTAACATTTCTGAAATTTTTTCGCGTGCATTTTTGATGTATATTACTATATATTCTCTGCGCATTTTGTCGTATTTGCACAGCAAAGCCGCAGCTTTCCAAAAACTGCGGCTTCTAACATATCGAATATTTTAAAAATACAGGCCACTAAAATGTTACAGAAAAATGACAAGACTGGCTCATGTCTGCGGAAAATGTCCGGTTTTGCGCAGTGCGCGCACGAGATACATGGCAGCCGCGCCGGTGAACGCCCCGGTGATGACGCTCGCCGCAACGAGCGCGGGCGCATACACCAGAATGGACGGCGTGCCCGTGACCCAGACGGCGACCAGCAGCTGCCCGGCATTGTGCCCGAAGGCTGCCAGCACGCTCACGACCCAGAGCAGCCGCTCCGGAAAGCGGCGGATGGTCAGGCACATGATAAGATAGGCAAACACGCCGCCCGCGATGCTGAAGAGCATCGCCGACACGCCACCGGTAAACACGCTGCCGAGCACGATACGCACGAGCAGGATCTCCCCCGCCTGCCGCCGGCCGAGCAGGGCCATGGCGATGAGCGTGACGATATTGGCAAGGCCGAGCTTCACGCCCGGGATCGGCACAATGGGCGGGATCTGCGCCTCGGCAACGAAGATCGTCAGCGCGATGGCGGTGAACATGGCCAGGACGGCCAGACGCTTTGTCCCCTTCATGGCGTCCCCTCGATCTGCACCGTCAGGTGGTGCGGCACGCAGACGATCGGGATGGCGGATGTGGTGATCTTCCCCTGCTGGACGCACAGGAGATCCGGGCAGTCGGCATATGTGACAGACACACCGTCAGGCTCGACGTGCACGGTGTTCATGCCCCAGTCGGTCTGCACCTCTATATCATATGGTATGGTCACGGCGCGCAGGTCGATGCGCTGATACACTTCGCCGTCGACCCGGATGACGGCCGTCTGCCCCGTCTGCCCGTGGCCGCGCAGCAGCAAAAAGGCGCCGCCGCCCAAAATCGCGAGCGCGGCGAACAAAAGGACCCAAAATTTCGTCTGTTTCATCATACGTTCATTTTAGGATGCCCGGCAGTGGTTGTCAATGGGTTTTTGACGTGGTATAATAGTTTGATTTTTTATCGGTTTCTATAGATAAATATGTATTACTCCCCGCGCGGGAGCTTCGGAAAGGAGGCGGACGCCGTGTCTGCCGTAACTGTCTACGCCGCGCAGGCCGCGCATTTTATTCTGCCGGTCATCGCGCTCATCGTGCTCATCCGCTGCGTCGCGTCCATGTTCTACGGGCGCGCAGAGCCCGAGACATGGGGCCATCTCGTGACGCCCGACGGCAAGGTCTATCCCCTGCTGCACTGGGAGTGTCTGATCGGCCGTGCCCGCAGCGCGGACATCACGCTGCCCTTTGCCGACGTGGCCAACGTCCACGCCGTGCTCATGCGCAACGACGCCGGTGAGTGGACGGTCAGCGACCTGAGCCGCAGCGGCGGCGTGTTCCTCAACGGTGAACAGATCGCGGAGCCGACGCAGATCTTCAGCGGCGATATTCTCCGCTGCTCGACGCATATGCTCAAATTCGCCGACATGAGCGAGGATCGCCGCGCCGTGCAGGAGCAGCGCCGCACGATCGCGGGACGCAACGTCTCCGCCGGCGGCACGCTGTTTTTTCTGACGGTGTTTGAGCTGCTGCTGGCGCTGGAGTTCGTGTCCTCGGCCGACAGCGCGCACCTGCTGGGCATCCTGATGGCCTACGCTGCGCTCGTGCTCACGCAGTGGTTCTGCTACGTGCTCATGCGCACGATGGACCGCTCGGGCTTTGAGGTAGAGACGATCGCGTTTTTCCTCTGCTCGCTCGGGCTGGAGGTCTGCGCGACGAGCACGCCCAATGACCTCACCAAGGAGATCATCCTCATCCTCGTGGGCATCGTGCTGTTTTTCCTGCTCGGCTGGTGGCTGCGCGACCTGAGCCATGTCAAGGCGCTGCGCTGGCCGGCGGCCATCATCTCGCTGGCGCTGCTGGCGCTGAACCTCTTTGCCGCAAGCGAGGTGTTCGGCGCGAAAAACTGGCTGACGATCGCGGGCTTCTCCCTGCAGCCGTCGGAACTGATCAAGGTCGCGTTCATCTATGTCGGCGCGACGTCGCTCAACCGGATGTTCCGCAGCAAGAGCATTCTGCTCTTCATCGCCTTTTCCGCCATCTGCGTCGGCGGCCTCGCCCTGATGGGCGACTTCGGCGCGGCGCTCATCTTCTTTGCGACGTTCCTCGTCATCGCCTTCATGCGCTCGGGCAGCATCGCCACTGTCCTGCTGGCCGTGACATCCGCCGCCATGGCGGGCACGCTCGTGCTGAGCATCAAGCCGCACGTGGCGCAGCGCTTTGCCACCTGGGGGCACGTGTGGGAGGACGTCTCCGGCGCGGGCTATCAGCAGACGCGCGCACTGAGCGCGGCCGCCTCCGGCGGTCTGTTCGGACAGGGCGCGGGCTGCGGCTGGCTGAAAAACATCTTCGCCGCAAACACCGACATGGTCTTCGGCGTCCTGTGTGAGGAGCTCGGCCTGATCGTGGCGCTGTGTGCAATGCTGGCCATCATCGCGCTGGCCATCTTCACCGTCAAAAACGCGGCACAGGGCCGCTCGTCGTATTACGTCATCGCCGGCTGCGCCACCGTGACGCTCATGCTCGTGCAGATGTCGCTCAACGTGTTCGGCGTGCTGGACATTCTGCCGTTCACGGGCGTGACGTTCCCGTTCGTATCCAAGGGCGGGTCGAGTATGCTCTCGTGCTGGATGCTGCTGGCCTACATCAAGGCGGCCGACACCCGGCGCGGCGCAAGCTTCGTGGTGCGGCTGCCGTCGCGCAGCAAAAAGGAGGCGCAGGCATGAATAAAGTCAAACGCCGCGCCATGAGCGCGCTGCTCGTCGCCGTGCTGGTGCTCGGCGGCATCGGCGTGTACATCGTGCGCTACATCGAACACGGCGCTGAGTGGGCGACCTTTGCCGCCAACAGCAGCGTCTACACCAGCGGCGTGCTCAACACCGGAACACTCACCGACCGCAGCGGCGTCGTGCTTGCGACCGCCAGCGGCGGTTCGCGCAGCTACGCCGAGGACGCCGCTGTGCGCAAGGCCTGCTATCAGACCGTCGGCGACTACGCCGGCAACATCGGCACCGGCGCACTCAAGGCGTTTTCCAAGCAGCTCTCGGGCTACAACCCCATCACCGGCACCTATGCGACCGACGGGCACACCGTCGCGCTCACGCTTGATTCGAGCCTGTGCGTCACGGCCTACGAGGCGCTCGCCGGACGTAAGGGCGCCGTGCTCGTGAGCAATTACAAGACGGGCGAGGTGCTGTGCATGGTCTCCGGGCCGAGCATCGACCCGGCCGTTGACGGCGACGTGCCGGACGGCGCATATATCAACCGCTGCATCAACGGCTCGTTCACACCGGGCTCGATCTACAAGCTCATCACTTCCGCCGCCGCGCTCGAGAACATCAAGGACATCAGCACCCGCCGCTTCACCTGCGCGGGCAGCGTTGACGTCGGCGGCGTGACCGTCAAGTGCACGGGCGTGCACGGCAGTCAGACGTTTGAGGACGCGCTGGCAAACTCCTGCAACTGCGCGTTCGCACAGATCTCGCTCGAGCTCGGCGCGGACACCATCGAGAGCTATGCCAAGAAGCTCGGCTTCCTCGATTCCCAGTCGCTGAGCGGCATCCCGACGATGGCCGGCAGCTTCACCAAGGGCGCATCCGGCAGCGCAAACCTCGCCTGGTCGGGCATCGGTCAGTATGAGGACCTCATCTGCCCGTACTCCATGCTGCGCTACGTCTCGGCCATCGCCAACAGCGGCAGCGTCGTCGAGCCGTCGCTGCTGCTCGACACGCCCAGCGGCTCGAGCACGACCCTGCTGAGCGGCACGACCGCCAACAAGCTGCGCGACATGATGAACTACAACGTCTCGGCGCACTACGGCACGAACCGTTTCCCGGGACTGAATCTCTGCGCCAAGACCGGCACCGCCGAAGTCGGCGACGGCACGTCGCACGCCTGGTTCACGGGCTTCCTGCTCGACGATGCGCACCCGTACGCCTTCGTCGTGCTGGTGGAGAACGCCGGAGGCGGTCTGACGAATGCGGGCGCCGTGGCCAACACCGTGCTGCAGGCAGCCGTGAACAAGTAACTTAGGAGTCACACATGATCGATCTATCCGTCCGCGGGCTCGTCAAGGGCTTTGAGCAGGGCAATGACATATTAAAAGGTATCACATTTGACGTCAACGCCGGGGAGCGTGTGGGCATCCTCGGGCGCAACGGCTGCGGCAAGACGACGTTTTTCCGCATCCTCTCGGGCGAACTGCAGCCCGACGCCGGCACGGTGTCCATCGCCGCCGGACGGCGGCTGGGACTGATCTCGCAGATCCCGGTCTACCCCGACGGCTGGACGACGGAGGACGTGCTGCGTGAGGCGCACCGGCGGCTCTATGACATGGAGGCACGCATGAACGAGCTGACCGCGCGCATGGCGTCCGACAATTCCCCCGCGCTGCTGGCCGAATACGACCGCCTGTCGGAAAACTTCCGCCGCCTCGGCGGGTACGACATGGAGCACGAGCGCAACCGCGTCGCCAACGGTCTGGACATCCCGGCCGAGATGCGCGCGCAGCCGTTTGACTCGCTCTCCGGCGGGGAAAAAACGCGCGTGAACCTCGCGCGGCTCATCCTGGAGGACACGGATATCCTCCTGCTCGACGAGCCGACCAACCACCTCGATCTGCGCGCGACCGAGTGGCTCGAGGCGTACCTGCTGCATTTCCGCGGCACGGTGCTCGTCATCAGCCACGACCGGTATTTTCTCGACCGCGTCGTGCAGCGCTCGATCGACTTCACGTCCGGCGAGGCCGAATTCTACAACGGCAACTATAGCTTTTACGTCGTCGAGCGGCAGCGCCGCTTTGACGAGCAGCTCAAAAAATACGAGAAGGATCAGGCCAAGCTCCAGCAGCTCACGGAGGCGGCGGCAAAGCTGCACCTCTGGGCGTTCATGGGCAACGACAAGCTGCACAAGCGCGCGTTTTCCATCGAAAAGCGCATGGAAAAGCTTGAGACGACCGCCCGGCCGACCGAGGCGCGCAAGCTCAATGTGCACTTCACCGCACAGGAATTTCGCGGCGACGACGTGCTGACCATGGCGGGGCTCGGCAAGCGCTACGGCGCGCGCACGCTCTTTCACGATCTCGACCTGACCGTGACCGGCGGCGAGCGCATCGCCCTCATCGGCGACAACGGCGCCGGCAAGACAACGTTTTTGCGCCTCGTCATGAACGAGGAGACGCCGGACACCGGCTGGGTACAGCGCGGGCCGTCCGTGCGCACGGCATACCTGCCGCAGATCGTGCGCTTTGCCGTGCCGGAGCGCTCTATGCTCGACACGATGCTCTACGAGTGCAAGTGCACGCCGCAGGAGGCGCGCGATCAGCTCGCCGCCTACGGCTTTTGCGGCGAGGACGTGCTCAAGCCCGTGTCGGCGCTCTCGGGCGGCGAGCTCTCGCGGCTGCGGCTATGCATGCTCATGCGCCGGGAGATCAACTTCCTCATCCTCGACGAGCCGACCAACCACCTCGACATCGCCAGCCGCGAGTGGATCGAGGACGCGCTGAGCGACTACACGCAGGCGCTGCTGTTCGTGTCGCACGACCGGTACTTCATCGAGAAGTTTGCCACCCGCATCTGGCTGCTCGAAAACGGCACGATCACGGACTACCGCGGGACCTATGAGCAATTCCGTGAATACCGCGCGCGCCAGACCGCCCTGCAGCAGACGGTCAAGGCCGTCGAGCGCGAAAAGAAGCCCAAACCGAAGCGCGCCCCGAACACCGCGCGTCAGCGCGAGCGCACGGAGCGCGACATTGAAAAGCTGGAGGCACAGCTCGCGGCGCTCGATGCCGAGAGCGAGGCCAACGCCACCGACTATCAGAAGCTCATGGAGCTCGATGCGCAGAAGCAGACGCTCAACACGCAGCTCGAGGCGCTCTATGCGGCATGGGAGGCATTATGCGACTGAAACGGAAATGTTCCACACTGATCGCGCTCCTGCTCATCCTTGCAGGCTGTGTGCTGCGCTTTGCCATGCCGGGGCACGACTATCTCGGCTATCTGCTCTGGGGTGTCGCCGTGCTGGTGTTTCTATTCCCGCGGCTGCCCCGCGTGGGGCGCACCGTGCTGGGCGTGCTCGTGTGCGCGGGGCTGATCGTGTTCACGGTCTTCGAGATCCCCGTCGTGCGCGACGCACACACGGACACCGACGCGCACCCCGGCACGATCGTCGTGCTCGGCGCGGGCGTCAACGGCAGTACGCCGTCGCTGTCGATGTGCAACCGGCTCGACGCGGCGCTCACCTATCTGAACGCGAACCCCGCCGCCACGGTCATCGTCTCCGGCGGTCAGGGGCCGGGCGAGGATATCACGGAGGCCAAAGCCATGGCCGACTACCTCACGGCGCACGGCATCGACAGCGCGCGCATCGTGCAGGAGGACCGCTCGCGCACCACACGCGAGAACCTGGAAAATTCGTTTGCGATCCTCCGCGCACACGGCGGCGCCCCCGCCGACGGCGTCGGCATCGTGACGAGCGAATACCACCTCTACCGCGCCAAGCGTATGGCGCGCTCTCTGGGTGCTGAGCCCGCCGGCATCGCCGCCGAGACGACGCTCATGACCATGCGCATCAATTACTTCATCCGCGAGGCCGTCGCCGCTGCGTATATGCAGCTGGCCGGCACGCTCTACTGAGAGGAGCTCTATGGAAAAAGTCAACGTATACGACTGGGACAAGACCATCTTTCCCGTGGACAGCACGGTGGCGTTCGTGCGCTGGTGCCTGCGGCGGCACCCCGGCGTGATTTGGCCGCTGCTGCGCACGCTCGCGCTGCTGCCGGGCTACTGGCTCGGCAAGATCAGCAAGACCGCCGTCAAGGAGCGGATGTATGGCTTTCTGCGCCGCGTACCCGATGTAGACGCGGAGCTGGAGGCGTTCTGGTCAAAAAATTTTGACCGCGTAAACCCGTGGTATCTCGCGCAGCAGCGCCCGGATGACATCATCATCTCCGCATCGCCGGAGTTTCTCGTGCGCATCCCGGCGCAGAAGCTCGGCGTGCGGCTGCTGGCCTCGCGCGTGGACAGACACACCGGCAAGACCGACGGCAAAAACTGCCACGGTGCGGAAAAGGTGCGCCGCCTGCACGAGGCGTATCCCGAGGTGCAGATCGCGGAGTTTTATTCCGACTCCCGCAGCGACAGCCCGCTTGCCGAGCTGGCCGAGCGCGCCTTTCTCGTGCACGGGCAGGAACGCACCCCCTGGTGACACAAAGGAGGTTTTCTATGTATTGCGCATCCGATTATCGCAGCATGGCGCGCCGCGCGCTGAAAAACTTCTGGTGGCTGGCCGTCGGCGTGACGCTGCTGGCGACCGTGCTCGGCGGCGGCACGTCGTCGCTGACCGTGTCGTTCCAGAACTCAGACGTCAGCCAATACTATCCCGAGGCCATGCGCCGCTTCACGCACGTCCTTGTGCCGGTCGCCAGCGTGCTCGCCATGGGACAGTTTGTTCTCCGCGGCAGCATCTCGATCGGGCACGACCGCTTCTGCCTGAAGCTCGTCGACGGCGAGCAGGCGCAGTTTGAGGATCTCTTTTCCGCCTTCGACATCTTCGGCAGCGCCTTCGTGCTCAACCTGCTCATCGCGCTCAAGGTGTTCGCGTGGTCGCTGCTGTTCGTCATCCCCGGCATCATCGCCGCATACCGCTACTCGATGGCGACGTACATCATGGCCGAAAACCCGACCATCGCGCCGTCGGACGCCATCGAGCGCTCCAAGGCGCTCATGGACGGGCGCAAGGGCGACCTGTTCTGCCTCGATCTGAGCTTTTTCGGCTGGGCGCTGCTAACGGTGCTGACCGCCGGGATCGGGGCGCTGTGGCTCACGCCGTACATGGCCGTGTCACGCGCCGCGTTCTACCGCAGCCTGCCGCGCAGCATGGGCGACCGTGCACCCAACGGCTGGCAGCCGCAGTCCGGCGATCGGCCCAACAGCAGCTGGCATCCATAAAACAAAGTCTGGGAAACAGTTTGTCCCCGGCAGCTGCGCTGCCGGGGACAAACACATTTTCAGACGCGGTAGCCCGCATCCTCCCGCACCGGGCAGGATGCGAAGAGCTGGCGCACCGCGCTGTCATACTCCGCCATGTCCTGCGCCTTGCGGATGCGGCGCAGCGGGCGCTCAGCGTCGGCAAAGCTGCAGCCGAGATAGCGCCAGGCCTCCTTCATGCGAAACAGCAGCGCACGCCGGTCGGGAATGCGCGCGCGTGTGGCGGCGTAGAGCCGGTCGTGAAACAGCTGCAGCTGCGCCGCCGTCGGCGCTTCACCTGTGCGCAGCTGACCGATCAGGCCGGGATTGGCAACCAGCCCGCGCCCGAGCATGACGCGCTCCACCGCCGGAAACCGCGCCTGAAACGCGTGCACGGCCGGCGCATCAAACAGATCGCCGTTGTAGCACACCGGCGCGCGGCTGTGCGCGAGCGCATAGGCGAACGCCTCCAGATCCGGCTGCCCGTGATACTGATCCGCCTGTACGCGCGGGTGCACGATCAGCTCGCGGATCGGGTAATCGTTGTAGAGCTCCAGCAGCGCGGGAAACCCTTCCGCCGTCGTCTTGCCGAGGCGGGTCTTGACCGAGACCGGCAGCGGGCAGGCGGCAAATACGGCATCAAAAAACTGCCGCAGCAGCTCCGGCTCTGTGAGCAGGCCCGCGCCTTTTTTCTTCGCCGTGACCGTGTTCGACGGGCAGCCGAGGTTGAAGTTCACCTCGTCGTAACCCATGTCGGCAAGCCGCCCCGCCATCCAGAGGAAATCCTCGGCGCAGTGCCCCATGAGCTGCGGCACGACGTGGATGCCCGCATTGTGCGCCGGGGCGATCTCGCGCAGCTCGCGCGGGGAAAAGGTGCGGTTCGCCGTCGGCGAAAGAAAGGGCGTATAGTAGCTGTCCGCCGCGGGAAAGGTCTGCCGCTGCGCCTGCCGGAACAGGTCACCGGTCACGCCCTCCATCGGCGCGCAGAGAAATTGCATCGTCATCACCTCATCGTTCGGCTCATGATAGCGGAAAATCCGCCGCGCGTCAAGCACAGTCTGCGCATATGAATTATGTAAACCGAAGCCGGCGCATATCCGCGCTCCCCCGCGCATAGGATGAGGGCAGAAAGCCGGAGGTGGTGCAATGCACAAGGTACGCCAAGCCATCAGAAAACACCGGAAACTGCTGAGCGCGTGCGCAATGGTGCTGGCCATCGCGCTCATGTTCTGGGCAGTGAACAGTCCCGCGATCGTGGGCGTGAGCGCGGCCAAGCGCGTGCTGCCCATCTACAGTGTGCAGCGCGACGACCGCGTCGTGAGCCTGACGTTCGACGCGGCGTGGGGAAACGAGGACACGCAGACGCTCATCGACATCCTCGGCAAATACAACGTGCACGCGACGTTCTTCGTCGTCGGCGAATGGGTGGACAAATATCCGGAGTCGGTCAAGGCGCTCGCGGACGCGGGCAACGAGGTCATGAACCACTCGAGCACGCACCCGCACATGGCGCAGCTCAGCGCCGAGCAGATCGAGGCGGAGGTCAACACCTGCGCCGATAAGATCAAAACCGTCACCGGCACGCGCCCGACGCTGTTTCGCTGCCCCTACGGAGAGTACAACGACACCGTGATCTCCGCGATCAACGCCCTCGGGATGCACGCCATCCAGTGGGACGTGGATTCGCTCGACTGGAAGGGGCTGAGCGGCGACGAGATCACCTCGCGCGTGCTCACGCGCGTGCAGCCGGGCAGCATCGTGCTGTTTCACAACGCGGCCGAGCACACGCCGGAGGCACTGGCCGGGATCATTGAGGCACTCATCGCCGACGGTTACACGATCCTGCCGGTCTCGCAGATGCTCCTGCCCGGCGACACACATATTGACCCCAACGGACGGCAGTGTCCGGCAGACGCCGACGCGGGCACATAAACCAGACAATGAAAGCGGGGTTTACGCCCCGCTTTCGTTGCATTTTGCGCGCAAAAACGCTATAATGAAGAAAAAATCTCTGCCATACGGCAGCTCAGGAGCAACATATATGGAAAACTTTCAGAAAATCGCCGTCTTGATCGATGCCGACAACACGTAGCTGACCAAGCTTGAAGCCGTGCTGCACGAGGTGTCGACCTACGGCCGCATCGTTGTGAAAAAAGCCTACGGCAACTGGCGCAAGGACTCGCTGAAAAACTGGGAATCGGAGCTCAAGCGCCTCGCCATCCGCGCCGAGCAGCAGTTTGACTACGTCACCGGGAAGAACACGACCGACATCGCCATGGTCATCGGGGCCATGGACCTGCTGCACACGAATATGTATGACGCGCTCGTACTCGTGTCGAGCGACAGTGACTTCACGCCGCTGGCCATCCGGCTGCGCGAGTCGGGGCTGTACATCATCGGCGCGGGCGTGACGACAACGCCGGAGTCATTTAAGAACGCGTGCGATGACTTCATCCTCATCGACTACCTCGCCAAGGCGGACGACAAGCCCGCCGTCGAGCACACGGCCGAGCCCGCCGCCAAAAAGCCCGCAGCGCGCAAGGCGAAAAAGACCGCTCGCAGCACGAAAAAGCCCGCCGCCGAGCCCACACCGGCCGCCGAGCCGGAGCCGGCACCGGCCCCCGAACCCGAACCGGCGCCGAAAAAGCCAGACATCCGCGAGATCCACAACCTGCTGCACATCGCCTCCGAGAAGTATCAGGACGCCGACGGCTTTGTCAACGTCAGCTCCTCGGGGCTGTACATCAAGCGCGTCAAGCCCGACTTCAACGTCCGCGCCTACGGCTACAGCAAGCTGCCGGAGCTGCTGGCGGCCTTCCCGAACAAGTATCAGATCAAGCGCTACGAAGGCAAGGGCGGCGCGACGATCATCGCCTATAAATGCCTGTAATATTGAGCATTGAAAAGTCTGATAAGAATGCGTTCAGATATTCAGAATATCTCTTGACTTTTGCTGCCGCGCGCGCTAAAATTCCTCTCCTGATCAGGGGAAACACCGCCGCAAAGCAATCGTTTCTTTCTTCGCTGCCCTGCGTCCGCGCTCCCCGCAACATTCAGGAAGCAAGAAAGAAGGTCTTTTCCTATGACTGCTCAAATCCTCGCCGCCGTCATCTTCGTCGGCATGTTTGCGCTCATCATCATGGACAAATTCGAGCGCCAGTATGTCACGCTCGGCAGTGCGGCACTTGTGCTTGTGGTCGTGTTCGGCATCTGCATGCACAGCTGGGACGCGATCAAAAATGCGCTGAATCTCGGCGCGTTCTTCCGCACCGACTTCTGGTACGGCGCATCGGAGAGCGCAAGCTCCGGCGTCAACTGGTCGACCATTTTCTTCATCACCGGCATGATGATCATGGTCAAGGGGCTCGGCAAATCCGGGTTCTTCCGCTGGCTGTGCCTGTCACTGGCCAAAGCCACGCACTACCACGTCGTGCCGCTGCTGGTGTGCTTCATGGCCATGGCCGCGTTTCTGGCCATGTTCATCGACAGCATCACGGTCGTGCTGTTTCTGGCGACCGTCACGCTGGAGCTGGCGCAGATCCTGCGCTTTGACCCCATCCCGATGATCCTGTCGGAGGTCTTTTGCGCGAATCTCGGCGGCGCTGCCACCATGTGCGGCGATCCCCCCAACATCATCATCGGCACGGCGCTCGGCTATACGTTCACGGACTTCATCCAGAACACCGGCGTCATCGTCGGGATCTGCTTTGTGTTCGTGCTGATCTTCTTCTGGCTGTGCTTCCGCAAGCCGCTCAAGGCGAGTGAGGCTGCCCGTCCGGCAGACGCCGTCTGCCCCGCCCCGGCGACCGCCATCGCCGACCGCAAGGCGTTCATCGCGGATGTGGTCGTGTTTCTCATCGCGGTCGCGCTGCTTGTGACACACGCGCAGACCAGGCTGACCGTCGCGTGCATCGGCGTGATCGTCGCAGCGCTGACGCTGCTCGTGACCGTGTGCACCAACGGCAGCGCCGGCGTGAAGGACGTGCTGCGCGGCGTGGACTACAAGACGCTGCTGTTTTTCATCGGCCTGTTCATCTCCGTCGCGGGACTGGAGCAGACCGGCGTGCTCAAGCTCATCGCGCAGTTCATCTCGAGCATCAGCGGCGGCAGCATCAAGGCCGTCATCGTCATCATCCTGCTGCTCTCGGCCGTGTGCAGTGCGCTGATTGACAACATCCCGTTCGCGGCCACCATGGTGCCGGTCATTCAGTCCATCGCGGCGACGCAGGGCATGGATCTGCGCGTGATCGCCTGGGCACTCTCGCTCGGCACCGACCTCGGCGGCAACGCCACGCCCATCGGCGCGTCGGCCAACGTCGTGGCCACATCCGTGTCGGCCAAGAGCGGCCACCCCATCAGCTGGGGCAAATACTGCAAATACTGCGTTCCGGCCACCGTACTGGTCATTGCGGTCTCGCTGGGATGCCTGTTTCTGAGATACCTGTGACCCTACTTTGAGAAAGGCGGTAACGCATCATGAAGCAAATCATCGTGACCGTCGGCCGTGAACACGGCAGCGGCGGCAAGTACATCGCCGAACAGATCGCGAAGCAGCTCGGCATCGCGTTTTATGATAAGGAGCTGCTGCTGGCCAGTGTCTTCAACGCTGAGGACGCCGCGCGCTATGACGAGAAGCCGGTGCACCTGCTGTGGTCGCGCCGCATCGGCGAGAACTTCAACGCGCCGGAGGATGCCCTCGCACGCGAGACGTTCGAGCACATTCAGGAGCTTGCCGACAGCGGCGAGTCGTTCGTCGTGCTCGGCCGGTGCTCGGATTATGTGCTGCGCGCCAACCCGAACGCCGTGCACCTGTTCATCGCCGGAAAGCCCGACGTGAAGCGCCAGCGGCTCATGGAGGAAAAATCCCTCACCGCCGATCAGGCGGCGCAGGAGATGCGCCGCGTCGACCGCGACCGCAAGGCCTACCACAACTACTACTGCGACACGAAGTGGGGCGATGCGCGCGGCTATGACCTCGTCGTCAACAGCGGCAAGCTCGGCATCGAGAAAACCGTCGACACGCTTGTGGCCTACGTGCGCGCCTATCAGGCGAAAAACGAAAACGAATAAATC